>JADMIO011227135.1_pt1 | contig 68968 bp, 52 predicted proteins | sample 8958161 | NCBI WGS metagenome assembly JADMIO01 (sample SAMN16585339, study PRJNA669376) | soil metagenome | isolation source: Crop rotation soil | place: USA: Cullars Rotation, Alabama | collected 2011 | reverse complement strand
GCCGCGACTTCAAGTCACGTGAATTCCAAGCTTCGGATCCCACTGTGCTGGAAAGGAAAGGTTGTCAAACTGTAGAAGCGTTCTTTGTGAACTATAATGGCAATGTTTCTCCCTGCGACTTTCTTGCAGTAACAACGCCCTTCACCCTTTTTGGTGAGACGATCAAGCATTCGCCGGTGGTTTACGGAAATGTTTTGTATGACGACCCGGTTGAGATCTACCGGTCACAGGCACTAACAAAATTCCGGAACATGCATCGCGAAGCACGCGAACTTCCCGAGGTTTGTAAACATTGTATTGATGGATATGGTCTCATGTGCAGCAACCGCACCGTGTACCAGTGATCGTTCTACATTAATGTCCTGCTGGCCAGGCAATGAAATTATAACTCAACATGGCAAGTTTTAGATCCAGGCTGCTGAACGGTTTTCTTTGGCGGCTTTGCCTGTACGTTAGTTCCTTCCTGCTGAATGTCACCATTGCCAATACATTAGGCGCCGACGGCAGTGGTTGGTTTTACCTGCTTATCAACAATCTCTCCTTTATCATTCTCGTGCTTGGATTCGGCATAGATGCCGCTATCACTTATTATGCATCGTTGAAAGAAGTAAGCAGCAGCTATCTCGTGTCGGTGAGTTTTGCCTGGAGCATCGTGGTCACGATCGGTATGTTCATGGTTTATATTATTTCCGGCGCATTCAATCAAGATATTCTCACTGAACTGACCCCGTACGCGATCCTTTTCATAGGAAGCAGTATGCTGTCAAATTGCCTGGCGGGTGTATTGTATGCCAATGATGACAATGCAACGCCCGGAATCGTTTTTTCGGTTATCAACATGGTACTGCTATTGTTTCTGCCAGGGCATCCACTTTCCGGAACCTTTACATCAGGGCAGGCGTATGCAAAATTATTCTTACTGGTAAGCACCTTGCCAGGGATCTTGTTCGCGACTTTCCTGTTTGCACGTCGGTTCAGGTTCAGCTTTGATGCGAGCCGCCATTTTTTTGCAAATGAGATCCTTCCATTCGCATTCAAGGCATTTTTGTACAGTTTATTCTATGCCCTTTTACTGCGATGCGATTATTGGCTGGTAAATTATTTCTGCAGCAACGCGGATCTTGGCAATTACCTGCAGGCCACTAAACTCAACCAGGTGATCCTCCTGATTCCATCGCTTGCTTCATTTACCTTATTTCCGCTGGTGGTAAATCAAATAAAGGAAGAAAAAGAAATTGATACGAAACTGGTAAAGCTTGCAAGCATTTATTTTTACACAGGTCTTCTCATCTGCATTGGTATCTCCGTGATCGGGTACTGGCTTCTCCCCTTTTTATATGGTCGTAGCTTTTCTAAAATGTACGAGGTATTCCTGTTGCTTGCTCCGGGCGTGCTCGCATTGGCTGCAGCCTATCCTTTCACCACATTCTTCACGGGCAAGAACCTTCTTCCGGTAAATATAAAGGCACTTATACTATCCATTGTTGTGATCATCGGGCTCGACTTTCTGCTGATACCTCGCTTTGGAATCTACGGTGCTGCGATCGCTGCAACGGCCAGTTATGTTGTTTATTTTTTTTTGCTGGCAACCAGCTTCAGGAAGATGCACCCATTTAAGTGGAGCAGCTTACTCACGATACGCGAATTGCTAAAAGAAAATCTTGCAAGAACATTACAATCTCTAAAAAAGGAAAATGAAGATTGACCGGGTATATGTTGTTTGTAACAAAGGCGATCTTTATTTCGCAAGGATCTGTATTGCCAGCATTCGATACTGGAACAAAACGATTGCGGTCGACCTTATTAAAGATATTTCCCGTGGAAAATTTGATACCAGCGAACTGGAACAATGCATGCAGGTTTCCATCGCAGCAACAAGTGTTGATCATCTGTCCTATTATGCCAAGCTGGTTCCCTTCATGGAGCATTCAATTGGCGAACGCATTATGATCCTCGACTCAGACATTGCCTGGCTTTGCGATGTGGCAGCACTGATGGAAAAATTCGATGAGGATATCGTCATCGATGGATATGCCCCTGGTGACATAGATACAGAACTGCAACAATGGTATTTTCATTTCCCTGCTTTTGCTGATCAGTTTAAAAACTATGCATACCCGGGATTCGTTTTCAATGTCGGCCAGATGGTATGCAATAACAATGTCTTCACCAAAGCAGAGATCAGTGCATTACTGGAATGGAAAAATGATCCACAGCCAAAGAGCGATGCATTCTTTTATGAACAGGGAATGCTCAATTACCTGTTAGCGGAAAAGATCAGGAACCACTCCGGCAATTACAAGCTGGTGAATTTTCATCGCTGGGGTTGGGATAAATCGGTAAAAAGTATCCCCCTGGCTAAGGTAGAAACTCATCAGCCGCAACATTTCCTTGTGCATTGGTATGGAAAGAAAAATGGCCTTACCGGTTTTTTACCGGGATCGCAATTACTCCGGTTTTACGAACGATACTATTATTCATTCGTGAAGAATGGAGATTGGGAATTCCTTGTTGAACGGCTTCGCCGAACCATCTCGAATTTCCCTTCATGGTTGTATGAATCCGCAAAATCGATCTACCTGTTCATTAATCCAAAGGCTAAATGAAGGCCTGGCTTCGCAATATCGCTTATCACATAGCGAAGCCAATATTGGTTTCGCGCCATACCAGATCGGTCCCATTTCTTAACAACTTTTCAAAGCGATTCGAAGAGGAAAAAATTTGCCGGGTAATTTCTCCTGGCCTTTTCGTTAAAGCCGGCCCATTCCAGGGGATGAAGTATGCGATCGCTGAGGCAGCCGGAAGCGTATTGATACCAAAGATCGCGGGAACTTACGAGGATGAACTTCATGAATCGATCGAATTGCTTTGCCAGAATCGTTATGATACGATCGTTGATATTGGTTCGGCAGAAGGATACTACGCTATTGGATTCGCGATGAAAATTCCTTCGGCAACCGCTTACGCTTATGATAACGACCCTTATGCAAATTATCTCTGCAGGAAAAATGCGGCCGTCAATAACCTGGGCAACCGGCTCAGGATTCGTACTGCGATGGAGCCAGGTGAACTTGCTTCATTCCAATTTAAAATACGAGGTTTGATCATTTGTGATTGCGAGGGTTATGAGAAAACACTTTTTACTGTGTACACTGTGACAAATCTCCTGAACGTCGACCTGCTGATCGAACTGCACGATTGCGATGATCCTTCCATATCGAAAACGATCCTTCCCTTATTTGAAGGCACACACCAACTGAAACTCATCAATTCTGTTCCGAATAAATCCGCTCGGAATTATCCTTCATTGGCAAATCTGCCGGTGACAGATGAAATGCTGAATGAGCGTGGAAATACTCCCATGCAATGGGCAGTGTTGATCTCGCTGCAGAAATAATTCTAATTTTGAAAACAAATCATTGCAATGGCACTATTGCGTAAAATAAATAACAAAGCAAAAACGACTACCAATACCGGGTTTGGGAATTCCGCGGATAATTACGGCGGCCGGCTTTTAAATAAAGATGGAACGCCAAATATCCGGAAAACCGGCTTGGGTATCATTGAACGTTACAGCTGGTTTCACGGCATGTTATCCATGAGCAGGATGCAATTCTTCATCACGATCCTCGCTTTTTTCGTGTCGGTTAACCTCATCTTTGCAATTATCTATTACCTGCTGGGTGTTGAACACCTTGCCGGCATGAATCCCGGCACTGAAGTTGAAAAATTTGGAGAAGCATTTTTTTTCAGCGCCCAAACATTCACAACGGTTGGTTATGGCAGGATCAGTCCAACCGGTTTTGTAACAAGCGCCATTTCATCTTTCCAGGCATTGATCGGGTTGCTGAGCTTTGCAGTGGCAACGGGATTGATGTATGCACGTTTCAGCAGGCCAAAGGCTTATCTCAGGTTTTCTTCGCAGGCGTTGATTGCTCCTTACAAGGATGGCACTGCATTAATGTTGAGGGTCGCTCCCTTCAAGAACAACACCCTCACAGATGTGGAATGTCGGTTAACAATGGGAATGACGATTGAAGAGAATGGAAGGCACCTTAATAAATTCTTTCAATTGGATCTTGAACTGGAAAAAGTAAATGCGCTTACGCTCAGCTGGACATTGGTTCATCCCATCACGGAAGACAGCCCGATCTATGGGTATTCAAGAGAGGATTTTGAAAAAACGATTGGTGAGATCATTGTCTTTATCAAGGCATTCGACGATATGTTCAGTAATACGGTTGTGGCAAGAACTTCCTATACATTCAGGGAGGTCATTTACGGCGCCAAATTCAAGCCCATGTTTCATCGCGACAATGCTAACAGCGTAACCATTCTCGACCTTCAAAAGTTGAGTGATTTTGAACCGGCAGCTCTGGCATTGGCGTAAAAAAAAGGTGCATTGAAAAATGCGCCGTTGTCAATTAACTCAAGAACGTTATTTCTTAAGGCTATTAATGATCGTTGCAAATTCGGCGGCTACCAGGCTTGCACCACCCACCAATCCTCCATCAACATCTTCCTTACCAAATATCTCGGCAGCGTTGGAAGCTTTCACACTTCCTCCATACAATATCGAGATGGAATCTGCGATCTCGGGTCCATATTGCTTTGCCATCACCGCACGAATATGTGCATGCATTTCCTGCGCCTGGTCGCTGCTGGCAGTTTTGCCGGTACCGATCGCCCAGATAGGTTCATAAGCAATGATAAAATCCTTCAGTTGTTCTTTGCTGAGGTGAAATAAGCTCTCTTTTAGTTGTGTTTCTACAAATGAATTTTGCGTGCCTGCTTCCCGGATACTTAGCGGCTCTCCACAACAAAAGATCGGCTTGATGCCGGATTCAAATGAACGATCCAGTTTTGCAGCCAGTACTTTATTGTCTTCATGATAATATTCTCTTCTTTCGCTATGGCCGATGATCGCATAAGCGATATCCATTCCGCTCAACATTTCCGCACTCACTTCACCGGTAAAAGCGCCGTTTTTCGTTGAGGCGCAATTTTGTGCCGCCACGTTTACATTATTTTTCCCTGCTACTTTTTGCTGCACCATCAATAAATAAGGAAATGGAACAGCCAGCACAACCTGTTGATCTTTCCCAACGTTATGATCGGTGGCCAATAATTCATTCATTAATTGTTCGGCCTGTTGAAGGCTAAGATTCATTTTCCAGTTTGCAGCAGCGATTTGCTTTCTCATAAACTTTATTTGTTGTTGTTATAAAGGTCTGTCAATAGTTCTGTTTCGCGGGCACTGATATCTTTATGTTTCATTCGTTTCCAGTTGGCCACGTCGCGTATGGCTTTTTCAAGATCGTAACGTTCCCGTCCCCAGGTAAAATCTGCAAAATATTTTTTTGAAAGATCGGCGCCAAAGATATTACAACACACGCCAACAACGGTTCCCGTGTTGAATGAAGTATTAATTGCGCTCCTGCTATAATCTCCCATCAACAACCCGGCTTTATTGCCCGCCGAGATGCCCGCGGAACTGTCATCGAGAAAGTATTTTACATCCCCTGCAGTATTCTTCAAATTACTGTTGGTAGTTCCGGCACCAAGATTACACCATGAACCGATCACGCTATCGCCAAGGTATCCATCATGAGCCTTGTTACTAGACTCAAATAATATTGAATTTTTGATCTCTCCTCCTGCCATGCAATGCGGACCGATAGTAGTTGCACCATATATCTTCGACCCCATCTTTACAATCCCTTTTTCACCCAATGAAAATGGTCCCCGGATCATTGAGCCTTCCATGATCGTTGCATCTTTACCGATATAGATAGGCCCCGTACTTGCGTTCAGTATGCAATATTCAACATTGGCTCCTTTTTCAATAAAAATGTCCTTTTTATTGATGAGCTGGTTTGTTTTAGAAATTGCCTTCGATCTTTTTTTCCCGGTAAGAATTGTAAAATCTTCCCTCGTGGCCCAGTCGTTCAATTGAAAAATATGCCAGGGAAATTGAATTGTTTTCCATTCACCGGTTTCTTCGGTGAGCTTTTTTTCCTTTGCTAGTTTGATGATCTTTTTGAACGTTCCTTGCGCAGGAATGATATTCGCCGGAATTACGATCGTATCGTCGGTTTGTTCGAAGGGAACGTAAGGAACATCTTCACCAGTGAGCGCCTCCCACTTTTCACGTATCGTAAGTATTCCTATGCGAATATCTGAAGTATGGCGGGTAAGGGTAAATGGCCTGAGGTTCCTCTTACATTGCGATTCGTCTAATAAAATTTTCATTGCTTTAAATGTAGGAAGATATTCTTTACCAAGTAGCGAGCGATCAACTTCGAGTTATCAGTGAAAATAACTGTAAATAAAAATCCCCCCGGAAAACCGAAGGGATCTTAAAGTATAGCCATGAAAAACAAAGTTCCGATGCCGGTAGTGACACCAATTATTTTGCTTTTTTCTCGTAACGTTTTTTGAATTTGTCGATACGGCCAGCGGTATCCACCAGTACATTCTTACCGGTATAAAAAGGATGTGATGTATTAGAGATCTCCAGCTTGATCACCGGGTATTCTTTTCCATCTTCTTCCCAAACCACGGTTTCCGAGCTATGCGCCGTAGAACGACTGAGGAAACTGTGCCCATTACTCATATCCTTGAAAACCACCATTTTGTAGTTAGCCGGATGAATTCCTTGTTTCATAAATTTATTCTTTTGGCGTACGGATTTTGCCGTACAATTGTTTAGTAAAGGGCAAAGGTAAGGAAAATTTGTTAAAACGCAATCGGATTGAGGTTAATTCCCTGATAGATTGACGGTTAAGCAACCGAGCCCAAATAGGCCTCAGCTTTTCATATTCACCTGCTGCAACGCGATCCCAAGGTTCCAGCTTTTGCTAGCCTGGATCACTTCCTGCAGATCGTCGATCTTCTTCCCGGTTATTCTTACGATATCATCCATGATCGCGGCCTGTACTTTCAATCCACTATCTTTTATCAGCTTCACGATCTTTTTTGCATCCTCTTGCTTGATACCATTTCGAACCGGCACTTCCTTTTTGGTAACTTTCCCGCTAACAAACGGTTCCTTCGACAAATCATAGATCTCGGCGGCAAGTCCCTGCCTCATGCTTCGGCTGATCAACACATCTACGATCTGGTTTATTTTCATATCGCTTTCCGCTTCAAGGTTCACTTTGAAATCTTTTTTGTTGAGTTCGATCACAACATGCGATCCTTTAAAATCGAAACGATTGCTGATTTCTTTACTTACAACATTAATTGCATTGTCTAAAGTCTGAAGGTCTACCTTGCTGACCATATCAAATGAAGGCATAAAAACATCTTTGCCGCAAAGATAGAAGGTTTAATGTTCAAGAGTTCAACGGTTCAAGGGTTGTTTGTTTGATTCAAATCTCAAACCATAGAAGCTTTGAACCATTAAACTATTGACCGATTTAATTCGCTCCCTTCACCCGGTTTTGCTCGTCACCTGCACCGCCTGTTTTTCTCTTCTGGATTCCCTTGATAGGTTTACCAAAACGGTAATTGAAACTCACGGTCACGACCCTGCTGTCTCTTGACTGGTTGAAAGTTGCATAGGTATTCTGAAAATCAACCTTACCATGTATTCTCATCGGTCCAAACATATCGCGAAGCGAAACCTTCACACTACCCTTCATTTTCAGGATTTCTTTCTTAATCCCAAGGTCAACCTGGCTCACTGGTTTAATGGTCATTTGTCCATCCGTATTCTTGCTTGTATAAAATCCAGACAACTCCCCGCTCCAACCTTTGTCGAAGCTAAACTGGTTGTTGATGTTGACCAGGAAATTCCTGTTTTGGATGTCCAGGTATTTTGTGTTCACAACGCCCTTGAACTCCTGGTACCTTGCTTCTCCATAGATCATCGTCGTATACCATTTGGCTATTTTGATCTGTGCGTTAACTGCGATACTGAGATTATTCATTACGCCATAGTTATCGTGAATTACGATCGAGGAAAGACTGTCTTCCGGTTTGTTACTTTGGCGAAAGGTTTCTGTGAATAGATCTTTCGTATGGTTATAGTTCAGCGTAGTCGTTAAAAACTGGTTGTAGGTGTGCAATAATTCAAACACGTCTGAATACATCGGGCGAAGGAATGGATTTCCTTCTCCATAAGTGAACTTGTCTAAAAAGAAGAGGAATGGATTCAGATCTTCATAGTCTGGCCTGTTGATGCGACGACCATAGGAAAAGCCAAATTGATTCTTCTTATTCACATCATAGCTTACGTAAGCTGTAGGGAAAAGCCCGATATAATGATTGTTGAAAGACGAATCACGATGATCAGGATCGGGGTTACCAAATTGTTTTCCGTTATTATTTGTTTGTTCTGCTCTAAGTCCTGCCTGCAATCCCCATTTTTTGATCGTTTTACTGAAGTTGATATATGCAGCATTGATATTCTCTTTGAATACAAAGTGGTTGGTTTTGTCCCAGTCGATATACTTAACCCCGTTGACCTCATTGAAATACCGTGCATCATTATCAGTGGTAACATAGCTGGACTTGATACCTGTTTCGATTTTTAGACCCGACTTGAAAGGATGAACGTAATCAACTTTGGCTGAGTAGATCGTAACATCGGAAGGAAGATCCCCGATGAGAAATTCTTTATTGCGGAGCGACCAATTGGGATTGTAGATACCATTTTCAAATCGCTGATCCTTTGGCGCATGGTATTGTAAATAATCAAGGTCGGCAGTCAGTTCTCTTCCCGTCGAATCAAAACTATGGCGCACATTAAAGTTCACCGATCCATTGTTCCATTTGTAGTCTTCAAACCGCTTCGCTGCTACGATCGAATCTACCACGCCAACGTGATTCAAAAGGTAGCTGGTGCTGCTCCCAATTTCACCGCCATTTACAAGATAGCCTGTAAACACAAGTCCGATCGTTGTCTTCTTGCTGGCGTAATAGTCGGCACCGAGCTTAGCATTGAAATTCCTGTTGTGTTTGCGGGCGTCTGTTTCTTGTTTAAAGGTGGCTTTAGGCGTTTTGTCATCGTACGTATAATTGCGGGTAATATTCAATTCCTGGAAATTCCTGCGATAGTTACCACTAAGGGTACTGAAGAAATTGAATTTACCGGAACGATAATTCAGATTTAGACTGTTATTTGTTTTTGGATAAACACCTTGCCCGTAAGCTGCACTCAGTGATCCATTGAATCCTTTTTGTTTATTTTTTTTGGTTTTGAGATTGATGATGCCTGCATTTCCTGCAGCATCATATTTGGCTGAAGGATTTAGCATGATCTCGATCTGGTCGAGATTGGATGATGGAAGGTTGTTCAGGAAATTGGCGAGTTCGGCACCACTGAGAAAACTTTGCTTTCCATCGATCATAACGATTACGCCCTGCTTACCCTTAAGAGAGATATTTCCGTCTTTGTCGACGGATACGCCCGGGGATTTTTCCAAAACTTCCATTGCGGTTGTTCCGGTATTGGTGATCGCGGCGTCTACATTGATCACCGTTCTATCTATCTTTCTTTCGATCAATGGACGCTTGCTCACCACCACGACTTCTTTTAGATCGTTATTTTGAGCGATTAGTTGGATCGTGCCCACATTGGCCGACCTCATTTGATCAGAAATGGAAACAACTGGGCTGTAAGTGCGCGAGTGGCCAATCGAATTGGCAACAACCAGGTAGCTTCCGTCTTTCACATTTTCAAAATAAAAACCGCCGGTCGAGTCTGCGATCGAGGTCTTTACCAGGGAGGAATCGACCGATCTGAGGAGCGAAATGGAAGCAGCATCGATCACTTTCTGGTTCCCCCCATCTTTTATTTTTCCGGAGATGGTGCCGCCGGATTGCGCAAATGCACTGATTGTCAGGCCCATTAGGGCCATCATGTTAATAATTTTTTTCATGGCTATACTTTTTGGCTATGTTATCTATATTGATAACTACCTCACAAAAGTAGGTACTTTGTAAAACATAGTACAGGGTTTGGTAAAGGCGGTATTATTTTAGGGATGAATGGCTGAATCGGAGCTTAACCCATCTTTTCGTATTTAGCAAATGAGGATTACAACCAATTCAAAATGCAGTAAAAGCGGCTAGTTTTTTGACCTGCTGCGGGCAATTATGATGAGAACAAGTCCGGTGAGAAAAAGGAACAGTGCTATTTGTTCGGCCTGCGTGGTTTGAAATCCCAGGAAACCATAGGTTTTATTTACCCGGATCAATTCAACAAAGAATCTTTCAATTCCGTTTAAGACAAGGAAAATTCCGAACATCATATAAGGCGAAGAAATACTTCTTCGTATCGACCACATCAACAGGAACATCAGTAAACAGGTGATGGTTTCATAAAGGGGCGTGGGAAATACGGGAGTTGGCAACACGCGATTGTGTTCTTCATAATTTCCGGGAATCTGTTTTCCATCTTTGTTTACGTTTCCTGGATAACTATAAGCAAATAACCATGATGGCAAAAATGAAGGACCATGAAAATGTTTAGAGGGTACTGCTTCCAATGATGACCAGGTGCGATCACTTACATAAGTTTTCCTTCCTCCACTATCGGGTACGGCACCTTCAAGGAAATAAGTGGAATTGTCTTTAAGAGCTTTTTCGTATTCACCCGGCTGAGCAACACGAACTTTTCCATATTCATCGCTTACATAAGCACTATTATAAATACCCCAATCGCCATCGCCGGAGATCTGGCAACCAAGTCGGCCAATTGCATACGCAAGCATGATTGCCGGTGCAGCAGCATCAACAAGGTGACTCAACTTAATGCCTTTCTTGTACGCATACCAGCAGATCGCGATCGTTGCCAGTATCAGTCCGCCATAGAAGGTAAGTCCGCTTCTTGAAAACAATCTGCCTATCGGATCAGCAATGAATTCATCCCAGTGTTCGAAACTATCAAAGAGTTTTGCCCCGAGAATTCCGAATATCAATCCCAGGATAACTACATCTCCTACCCTGTCGTGCGGCCATATTCGCACGGGGCGACGTTCCGGTTCTTTTAGTTTTTGTTTATTCTTCTCGTACCATTTGTACCCGGCCAATGCGATCGCTACAACGATACCACCCAATAAATTTCCTTCTTTGGAAAAAATATAGGCCTGCGCATCAAGGCTGGATGGTTTAGAAAAAAATAGTCCGAGTAGTTTATATCCGAATGCAAATCCCGCAAGGGCGTTGATTAGAATGTCCATTGCACTCGCTGGTTTCCCAACGGTGATGAGTTCTTCACGGGGCAACAACAAGCCCAGTTTTTCTTTTCTCCTGAGTTCTGAAGAAAATGCCCATGCGGCTGCAATAAATGAAATAGCCACCATCAATCCGAATGTGTAAAGAAAACCAAGGCCGGTCCAGCTAACACCAAACCAATCCTTAAAAACATAATACAGATTCGGATACATGTACTCGTGTATATTTAAACGTGAGGCTGCAAGATATTCAAAAAACGGGGGCAATAAAAAATCCCCTGTTAAAAGAGGATTTTAGAAATATCGAAATACGTTATTAATTACAGTAAGTGTCGAAGGCACCCATCAGGTTATCTGCGATCATCTGTGCACTCCTTCCTTCGATGTTATGGCGTTCGATCATGTGAACCAACTTACCATCTTTAAACAATGCGATAGCGGGAGAAGATGGTGGATATGGCATCAGGTATTCTCTTACTTTCCTCACCGCTTCGATATCAAAGCCGGCAAAACTGGTTGTAATATGATCGGGCTTCTTCAGGCCATTGTGAACGGCCATCAGTACACCTGGTCTTGCCGTTCCTGCGCTACAACCGCACACGGAGTTGATCATTACAAGCGTAGTACCTTTTTCTGCCATTGCTTTTTCAACATCTGAGGCAGAAAGCAATTCCTTAAAACCATTTTCGGTAAGCTCCTCCTTCATGGGGATCACGATCTCTTCTGGATACATTTTTTAATGAGTTTGATTTAAATAGATACCGCAAAATTACAACCTTCTTGCTTATAATACATTGAAATTCTTCGATTGAATATGAACAACTTTCAGCAATAATGTCATTTGGAAATATTGAAAATGTCATTATGTCTCAAAAAATTGGCTATTTGACCAGATTTTGAGGGTGGAATGGCATTTGAACACTGGTATTCAAACATTCAAAAAACTAAAAAATATAATTAGCTATGACACTCGTAAAAGTAAACAACCCGCTTAGCAGATCATTTGATGGATTGATGAAAGATCTGTTCAATGATTTCCCTACAGCCTTTGGTAAAACCGTAAGGGAAGATGTTTTGCATTTTCCTCCAGTTAACATCGTTGAAAAACCAAACACATACCAACTGGAATTAGCAGCCCCTGGCTTTGAAAAGGCCGACTTCAATGTAAAATTGGATGGGGACGTGTTAACCATCAGTACCGAAAAGAAAACTGAAACAAATGAATCAACCGATAAGGTGGTGAGGAGAGAGTTCAGCTACAGGTCATTCAAGCGCAGTTTCACTATTGATGAAAAGATCGATGCTGAAAATATCAACGCGAAGTATGAGAACGGCGTGTTGAAACTTGAGTTACCGAAGAAAGAAATTGCGAAGGCTGGTGCTAAAGATATCAGCATTCAATAACTCAGTTTTAGTGACTATACATACAGTTGGTAACCTTGAAAAAAGGTAGATCCTCCCTGTTCCCAGGGAGGATCCTTTATTTACAGTCTTTCCTTCGACGGGTGTCGATGATATACTGGATCTTCCAACCTGCGGCAGTGCGAACCAGTTGAAATGAGTTCACACCGCAGTGACTGAACTTCCCGTCGAAATAAAAAGAATAAGGTGTCCATGCAATCGCAAGTGGACCGTCAACTTTTACCACATCAAACTGGATCCGTTCATCGAGTGAACCTTTCTTTTGCTCGCCAACCGAATTAGCAAAATCATCCACTGAATCATTCTTCACTGTTACCTTTCCCTCTTTCGTCACTGCAATGGTCTGAAGCACGGCGCTATCCGCAAAACAATTTCGCAATAGCGACGCATCCGAATTCTTCATTGCTGTGAACAGGTTATTAACCGCAGCCTTAACGGAGTCTTCCACCGACTGAGCGCGGGCAACCGATGATGGGCCAATAAGCATGGCAAAAAATAAAATCTGTTTCATTAAAGCTTTTATGATTTTTTGGTAGCATTCTTGTTTACTGAATGGAAACCGAAGGTAATGAAATCATTTTCCCTCCTCGTAGCCGCCTGTATAATTGTAGCATTGGGCTCATGCGACAAACGATCGCATCCAGCCGGATCGGCCTCGGTTACCAGGCTCGATAAAAATTCAGGGAAAAAGAACAGCCCAACGGATGCTGCAACCGTGAAGGCAACTACCAAAAAATTACCAACGCCAAAAGTGCTGATCGTTAACGACAGTGCTGCCAAACGAACTCCCGACGGCCGGTACTATTACGACTTCAATGGAAAGCGCTACTGGCGAAACAAAAAAGACGGAAAATATTACCAGTTCAATAAGTCAATGTACAACGATGAAGCCTTTAAAGGCGTAAAGCCCTGACGGGCCTTACAATAATTTCATATCCTGCAAATGTCCTCGCTTTACTTATAGCCAAGGATCTTTAGCATGCTCTGAGCAGTCTGTTCTTTAGCATAAACCCAATCCATGAGTTTCCCGTTTTTATCATGACCAATGATAATATGTTTCGGTGATGGTATCAGGCAGTGTTTGATACCACCGTAACCACTGATCTGGTCCTGGTAGGCACCGGTATGAAAGAATCCAACAAATAATGGTTCCGTATCTTTTGGTCCGAGCTTCGGGAGAAACACTTCATTGATATGTTCTTCTGAATCGTAGTAATCGTGACTGTCGCAGGTTATCCCCCCAAGCACAACGCGATGGTATTCGTTTTCCCATTTATTGATCGGGAGCATTAAAAATTTCTCCCCTATGCCCCAGGTATCGGGCAAGGTTGTGATGAACGATGAATCGATCATATACCATGTTTCGCGGTCGTTTTGCATCTTCTCGCCAGTTACACTGTAAATATGGGCCATGCTCTCTCCCACGGTAAAACTCCCGAATTCCGTGAAGATATTCGGCATGGGAACCTTATTTCGATTGCAGGCCACTTTGATATTACGCACGATCTCGTTGATCATGAACTGGTAGTCGTACTCGAAGCCCAATGAATGTTTGATCGGAAATCCGCCGCCAATATTGATCGAATCCAGTTCAGGACAGATCTTCTTCAGCTGGCAATAAAGATTGATCACTTTATTAAGTTCACTCCAGTAGTATATATCGTCTTTTATGCCTTTGTTGAGAAATATGTGAAGCATCTTCAACTGGAACCTGTGTTCATTTCCTTCGATCTTATCTACATAAAATTCAAGGATATCTTTTGCACGTATCCCTAAACGCGATGTATAGAACGGAAAGGTGGGCTCTTCTTCTGCTGCCACGCGGATACCAAGGTTGAAAGGCACTTTCACTGATTTGATATAAGCCTTTAATTCTTCTGTGTTGTCGAGGATCGGCACCACATTCTTAAAACCACTATTCAGCAAATTGGCAATTCGCTGTGTGTAGGGTTTCTGCTTGTAGCCATTGCAGATGATGAAAGTATCCTTGCTGATCTTTTTGCGTTGATAAAGGTTCTTGATGATATCGATGTCGTAGGCAAATGATGTTTCCAGGTGGATGTCATGCTTCAGTGCTTCTTCTACGACAAATGAGAAATGGGAGCTTTTGGTACAATAACAGTAATTGTATTTGCCCGTGTACTTATGTTTTTTGAATGCGGCAGCAAACATGCTCTTTGCCTTGTTTATCTGCTTGCCGATCTTAGGAAGGTAACTCAGCTTTAACGGCGTGCCGTATTTGTCGATAAGTGCTTTAACGTCCTGCCCGTTATACTGCAGGTATCCGTTTACTAATTTAAAATCTTCCTGTGGGAAATTAAATGTCTGGTCTACCAGGTCGCTGTATGTATTGTTCATACCATCAGGTCTCATCGCTTCCAATGTTCCAAGAAATTTAATGGTTAGTGATGTTGTTTGAGTGCCGACAAAGATAAGTTTACCTGAATAATTCGGGCATTATATTATGGCTAAATGTCGGGGTGACCGGATGGTTGGATACAAAAAAAAGTCCGGCTACTATTGTAACCGGACCCCTGTATTTTTTTAATGTGCTTATTTAACTGAAGCAACCAGTTTTTTGAAACTCTCTGGTTCGTTCATCGCGAGATCCGCCAATACCTTACGGTTGAGGTCGATCTTCTTTTCAGAAAGCTTATTGATGAACTGGCTGTAGGTCATTCCTTCTTCCCTAACGGCAGCGTTGATACGTGCGATCCACAATGTGCGGTAATCGCGTTTTTTGATCTTGCGTCCTACATAGCTATAAGTAAGACCTTTCTCCATTACGTTTTTCGCAACGGTATATACATTTTTACGCTTACCATAATAACCTTTGGCAGCTTTTAAAATTCTTTTGCGGCGGGCCCTGCTGGCTACTGCATTTACTGAACGTGGCATATCTTAATTTTTTTAAAGTTAGAGTTTGATGGTTTACTTCCGGGCTTATTTCAGCGCCAGCAAGCGCTTTACGAAGTGAAGATTGGCATCACTTACCACACCATCCTTACGCATATTGCGTTTGCGTTTGGTTGATTTTTTTGTGAGAATGTGACGTTTGAAAGCTTTTTGGAAAGTGATCTTACCAGAACCGGTAACTTTAAAGCGCTTTTTTGCGCTACTGTTGGTCTTAACCTTTGGCATTGTATAACTTTTTTTAGTTACTCCCTGCTGGCGTTCCCGCAAAGGCGGGACTCTTATGGAGCCGTGTGGGAAATGAATAAAATGAAAAGATGAACTTTTCGGGCGGCAAAGCTAAGGAAAAACCACCAGAAACGACGCTTTTAAGGCTTGTTTTCGCCAAAATCTCCAGAAATACATTGATCCCTGAGATTTTTCATGAACTCGGTGCCTTTTTTCCGGCTAAAATCCACATTCCTAAGGGGTATTTGTTGGGGATTGGGATAGCGGTTGAGCGCCGCCTCCACACTCTTTTCCCTCAGCAGGTGTAGCATGGGATAAGGTGAACGGTTCGTATAATTTGCTGCATCACTGATATAACTGTCGGCAAAGCGGTATTGCGGATGAAAACTGGCGACCTGGTAAACCCCCTCATACCCCTCCTTTTTCAACAGTTTGTCTGCCAGCGAAACCAGGTCAAGATAGCTGTCAAAATCAACGAATGCATCCGGAAAGATCACAAGACTTGTTTCGATCGAAGGGGAATCATCGAGTTGACGGCAGGCAATCATCATCGCTTCCAGCGCCGACCTGTTATCGGCTCCCGCCTTAACTACATAGTTGATCGCTTGCTGAAAAAACGGCATGGCGGCAAACGGACAAAAATTACAGCCTATTACGACCTTTTCGATCCATCGTTTTGTTTGTTCAATAACTTCTTCGGGAGAATTCATTTGCCAGGCCGCTGTTTGAAACGCAATTTACTCTTATTTATCTTCCTTTATTTTCAATTGCTATTTTACAGCTATCAGGGGCATCCCCAACAACGCCAGGAGAAGGATGGCCATTACTGCAAGGAAATAAGTGAGACTGAATCGCAGGACCTGCTTCTTTGTTTTGAATACATAATAACCAGCCAGGGGAATCAATTGCAAAGCATGTATCCCCATAAAATGAGCAATTCGCAGATCGCCGTAACGGGTACTCCAGTTCAGGAAAGGTAGCCCGGGCCCACCATCACGTCCAGCTATGGTATGCGAAAGCATCCCAACCATGACCCCACCTTCCAATGAAAAAAATATAAAAAGCAATAATCCCATTCTTATTCCCCAGGTATATGATTTACTCAGGTGCAGGTTCCTCTCCTTGAAAAAAAGAACCAGGATATAAACGCAAACCAGTGTAAATAACATGATCAGGATCCCCATAACAGAGAAGAGCATCGCGTTATATGAGGTGGATACATTAAAATGGGAAGGTTGTTTCCTGATGGCCTGGTAAATGATGATTCCGTTTTCAACCAACATCGTACCAAACACCAGGATTGAGCAAATCAACACTTTTCGTTGAGATTGCAGGTATTGCATGAGCCAGCCCAGGGTCCAAACCATCAGCCATACGGATAAGTAAAATTTCGAGGGCTTTACCCAACGATTCAGGCCAAGGATATGGGTTTTATCAACAAAGATCAAAAAGAGGCAGGTTATGCCCACGAAGAGATTGAACCAACCGAACCAGAACAGTAACGGATTTTTTTTGTTTAACTCATTTAAAAAACGTGTCATAGCGGTAGTTTAAATGGTTAAATCACAGGTATACCCGGATTATTCGATTTACGAATGAAAAGGTTTTTTTGGATTTAATGATAACTCACAGGATATGTGACCTCACTCAAAACTTTCTGCAAAATAATTCCTCGTCTTAATCCAACGTAAGACCAGATACGTTAGTAAACCGATCGGCCCAAACATAAAGGTTAATAACAAAACAGGCAATACCAATAAATGGCTAATATTATGTCTTACTGAATTCTTTTTTATCCAGGTTCCAACAAACAGGTCAAAAGCAAGGTAATGTACCCAACCGGCGGTAACCATGATCTTGTTTCCAAATAGTGCCATTACGCCTTCAAGGTTGCCGAACGACCTTACATCGGCAGGATTGAATTCTGTACATATCAACCAGGCATAAACGATCGCCAATAGTCCTGCGATCACCCCGATCGTGAATTTATCAGCCGCCCACCAGAAGGGACTTATGATCAGCAGCACCAGCCAGCCTACCATCGCAATCGTACTGCATATCTGGAATACTGATTCAGGTTGCATCATAACAGGGTCAATTAAAGCTTGAGGGTGTTTTGGAGGCAGCTGTTTACTTGAAACATTTCATTTAAAAATAGCCGGCACGGACAGTTCACACCGGGGAGCATCACATATTTATACTAAACTAATTTTTTTGATTTGAAAAAAGAAATCCTGAATAAAGATTTACTCCGCCCTGTTATCATATTTTTTTAGGTAAATTCAGGATCGAATGGCGGCGGCTCGATTAAAAAAATACTTCCTCAAACCACTTGCATGGCTGCTTGGGATCCTCCTCGTGCTGTACCTGGTGCTTTATATTTATATAAGCTCGAACAAACAAAAGATCATTCAACAAATAACTTCGCAGATCAATAAAAAGATCAAGGGCACTGTTACCATTGGGAATGCAGACCTTAGCTTTTTTGGAAACTTCCCGATCATTGGCGTTTCATTAGAAAATGTGAAGGTAACCGATTCAATGTATTCAAATCACGGGAAGCTTTTTTTCGAAGCAAAAGAAGTGTTTGCCGGATTGGCCCTTGGTAAACTCCTGAAGAAAGAACCTTCATTAAGAACGATCAGGATCCGGAAGGGAAATATCTATGCTTACACAGACAGCGCCGGTTACAGCAATACTTATCTCCTGGCCCCGCGAGATGATAAGCACGGACAGCAAAATGAGTCGCAGCCCCTGAGTATTCGAAATGTAAAACTGGAGGATGTTCATATCACTATTGATGACCGACGAAAACAAAAGTTATACGATTTACTGGTAAACGAACTTGAAGTAATGCCGGAAGAAGAAGACAACGGCAGATTATCGTTCCAAACGATCGCGGATATCAACATCGGAAAGATCGCTTTCAATCTTTCTAAAGGGATTTTCCTGGAGAATAAAAAGTTTAGCGGGAAAGTAAAATTCGAATATGACAGCAAACAACAACAATTGAATTTTCACGAGGCAAAGATCCGGATCGCGTCGCAACCCTTCGAGGTCGATGGTAGGTTTGAATTTTCCGGAGATGCCCCACAGTTCGATCTTTCGCTCAAAACGGATAGAATACGGTATGATTTTGTAAGAGGCCTGCTGCCGGCAAGAATTTCCACGACTTTGTCCCAGGTGCAAGTGAGTAATGAATTGGATGCATACGCAAGGATTACAGGTCCTTTAAAAGGAGGCGAACCTCTCGTTGTCGTAAAATGGAAAACAAAAAACACCGATCTTAAAACACCCTTCATGGATTTCAACAATGCAAGCTTTACGGGATTGTACACAAATGAAGTGGTGCAAGGCCTCCCGAGGCGGGATCCTAATTCAATGATCGTGATCACGGCCATGAATGCAACATGGCATGGACTTCCCATACAAACAGACAGCATAAACATCATGAACCTGGAGGATCCATTGTTATCCTGCGATCTCCATTCTGAATTTCCGCTCGATTCTATCAATGATGAAGCCGCGATCCGATCGTTAAAGTTCCTCGAAGGCAAAGGCATCGCAGACCTGTCCTACAAGGGCCCCATCGAAAAAAATGATGAAACCAACTCTTTCCTGAACGGAACGATCACACTCATAAATGGACGCGTTCTTTACACACCAAGAAATGTGACCCTGCAACAGGTGAATGGGAAAATGTCATTCTCCAATTCAGACCTTATTGTTGAATCGTTGCAGGCAAACGTATTGAACAATAAAGTGATGATGCGAGGGCAGGCAAAAAAACTCATCAGCCTCATGGGAACCGATCCTGCTCATGTAAATATGGATTGGGTGATCAGTTGCCCTACATTGAACCTGGATGCATTCGCATTCCTCCTTGGTTCGAGGAATTCAGTAACCAAAACAAATAAGCAAAGTCAGAAAATGACGCAGCTCACTTCGCATATTGACGATGTACTGGAGAAAGGAACCCTGCATGTACTATTAAATGCCGGGCAGTTGTCATACAAAAAATTCACTGCCGCGAATGTTTCCGCGGATGTTAGCTTATTACCCGACAAATATTTGGTCAATAAAGTGATTATGGATCATGCAGACGGTAAGATCAGTTTCGACGGAACACTCGCCACCTGGAAACCCGATTATGTACAAGCCGATATCAATGCAGAAATAACCAACGTAGACGTGAAAAAACTCTTTACCGCATTTGACAACTTCGGACAGACGGGTATTACTGCCAATAGCATCGAAGGTAAACTTAGCAGTACCGTTCATGCGTCGATGGCACTTAATGATTCCGGCAAAGTGTATCCCGCAAGTATGGTGAGTACCGTTAGCTTTTCATTGAAGGATGGCGCGCTGGTAAATTATGAACCGGTAAAGAAAATGCAGCGATCCATTTTCAAAAAAAGGGATTTTGAAAATATCCGTTTCGCAGAGTTAAAAAATACGCTGGAGATCAAAGATCGGGAGATAACCATCAATCGGATGGAGATCCAGTCCACTGTGATCAGCATGTTCGTTGAAGGCATCTACAGCCAGAAAGGAAACACAGACATCAGCATCCAGGTTCCGTTGAACAATATCAGGAAAAGGGATTCAACTTATATCCCTGAGAATATCGGGGTTGATAAAAAAGGTGGCCGCAGCATTTTTTTGAGGGGCCGGCCAGGACCCGATGGCAACATCAAATTTGCATTAGATCTCTTTAAGAAATTTAGTAAGAAGCAAAAAAAATAAAAAAGGCCATCGCAATGATGGCCTAGAAATAATATTGAATAGTTATTCAGCTTTCGGTTGTTCGTCGGGTTTCTTGTCAACGATCAGTTTACCCAACTCAGAACCTCTCTTTTTCGGTTGTCCTGTTTTAGGCGCAAACATCACCAACATTCGCTTCCCTTCCATCTTAGGCATCCCTTCCAGTGCGCCCACATCTTTCAGCCTATCGGCGAATTTGAGAAGAAGCAGCTCTCCCCTTTCTTTGAACATGATCGCTCTTCCTTTGAACTGCACATGCGCTTTCACTTTGTCGCCTTCTTTCAGAAACTTTTCTGCATGTTTTACTTTGAATTCAAAGTCATGATCATCTGTATTGGGTGTAAAGCGAATTTCCTTAACCTCGCTGGTCTTGGATTTCGCCTTCATTTCTTTCTTCTTCTTCTTTTCCTCGTACAGGAATTTATTATAGTCAATGATCTTGCAAACCGGGGGATTGGCGCCGGGAGATATCTCCACGAGATCGAGTTGTTGTGACTGGGCCATCTTTAAGGCTTCCGGAGTTGGAAAGATGCCTGGTTGTACATTGTCGCCCACCAATCTCACTTCGGGGACTTTGATCATGTAGTTAGTGCGGTGTTCCTGTTGTTGTTCTTTTCTGAACCGGGGATTAAAGGTGCCCCGTGGTTGCCTGGGTGGAAATGCCATTTAGTTGTTTTAGTTTACAATAGTTTTTATACTAACTGCCAGTTTTGAACTGGCTTTATTTTTTTATTCTGAACGCCGGTCTTTGATCTCGCTTGTCAGCTCTGCTAAGAAATCGCCAAGTGGTCTCGCACCCAGGTCTCCCTTTCCTTGTCGCCTGATGGAAACTTTCCCTTCATTCATTTCTTTCTCACCAACCACCAGCATATAGGGAACTTTCATCATCTCTGTATCCCTGATCTTCTTTCCTATCTTCTCGTTCCTGTCATCAATTTCAGCACGAATATCTGCATTTTTGAGCGACTTTAAAATTGTATTTGCGTAATCCAGGTATTTGTCGCTGATCGGCAGGATACTCACCTGCAATGGTGCAAGCCAGGTTGGGAATTTACCAGCGTAATGCTCCAGTAAAAATCCAATAAACCTTTCGTGGGTTCCCAATGGAGCCCGGTGAATGATCAGCGGAACTTCCGGTTCATTGTTAAGATTGGTATAGCTTAGTTTGAACCGCCTTCCCTGTGCAAAATCCACCTGGTTGGTTGCCAGTGTGAATTCACGACCGATCGCACTCCAGATCTGCACGTCGATCTTTGGGCCATAAAAAGCACCTTCGCCTTTTACTTCTACAAAAGGAATACCGGATTCGATCAACACCCTTCTCACCAGGTCCTCGGTTTCCAGCCAAAGCTCAGGTTCATTGATGTACTTCTGCCCCAACTTTTCAGGATCATGCAGGGAAAGTCGCATCACGTATTTTTCTACCCCAAATATTTTGAAGTATTTCAGGTACATCTCATTTACCGCCCTAAATTCATCTCCGAACTGCTCCTTGGTACAATAGATATGGGCATCATTCATGTGGAGACAACGCACCCTCATCAATCCAAATAATTCCCCGCTTTGTTCATAACGGTAACAGGTACCGTATTCAGCAAGGCGATAAGGAAGGTCTTTATAACTTTTCTGGCCGGTATCGAATATCTTATGATGGTGCGGGCAATTCATTGCCTTCAGGTAATATTTTGTTCCATCCATTTCCATGGGTGGAAACATACTGTCGGCATAATACGGAAGGTGACCGCTGGTGAGGTACATGCTCTCCTTGGCAATATGCGGCGTCACTACCCTTTTATAACCCCCGGCCGATTCAGTTTCTTTAGCGAGTTTCTCCAGCTCTTCAATGATGATCGTTCCATTAGGCAACCACAAAGGAAGACCCTGCCCAACATCATCATCCATTGTGAATATTCCAAGTTCTTTTCCAAGTTTGCGGTGGTCCCTCTTTTTTGCCTCTTCCAGCATCAACAGGTATTCATCAAGTTCTTTCTGATTGGGAAACGTTACGCCATAAACGCGGGTTAGCTGCTTGTTCTTTTCATCACCTTTCCAATAAGCACCGGCAATACTATTCAGTTTGATCGCCTTGATCGCGCCTGTAGATGGGATATGCGGACCACGACAGAGATCAGTAAAACTTCCCTGGGTGTAAAAACTTATCTCGCCATCATTCAAATTAGTGAGAAGATCAAGTTTGTATTCATCGCCCTTGTCGGTGAAATATTTTACGGCTTCCGCTTTTGGCATCGCCTTCCTCGTGTAGGGGTTGTTTTGTTTCGCAAATTCATTCATCTTCTTCTCCAGTACCAACAGATCTTCTTCCGACATCTTGGTATCCCCAAGGTCCATGTCATAATAAAAACCTTTATCGATCGGTGGGCCCACCCAGAATTTCGCATGCGGAAAAACGGACTGAACCGCTTCAGCCATCAAATGTGCAGAAGAATGCCAGAAAGTAGATTTTCCATCGTCATCATCCCATGTCAATAATTTCAATGTTGAATCGTTTTCAATCGGGCGGGTTGCATCCCAAACCTCGCCATTGATCTTTGCGGCCAGCACTTTTTTTGCCAGTCCTTCGCTGATCGACTTCGCAACATCCATTGCAGTTGAACCCGCAGCATATTCTCTTACTGAACCATCGGGCAATGTGATCTTTATCATAGTAGTCTGATTCCTAACTTTTAGAACAGCAAATTTAACGAACTCTTAGCGAATACCATAGAGGGTGAGCTATTTTACGCATAAATGATCATTATTTTTGTAACACACAACCCTTGCTAAAGGATGAACAAACATTTACTTCTCTTCTTTTTGCTTACCTCCGGATTTTCTACAGTTGCTCAGAATTTTACTGGCCAATGGCGTGGCGAGTTTTATGATAAAAGCAATTCGAGGCTCAACTGGTCAGACGATAAGGTCGAATATGTCCTGGAGCTTGAAGTTAAGGGCACCGCAGTATCGGGCTCGTCTTACACGTATTTTACCGGTGAAGGAAAGCGATATTACACCATCTGTAAGGTGGAAGGCTTCATCGTAAAGAATAAAAATTATATCGAGATCCGCGAAACGGAACGTACCAAGACAAATGTTCCGGAAAACGTACACAATTGCCTGCAGGTTCATAAGCTCACGTATTCAAAGGAAGGCGAGATCGAATCCATCGAAGGCAACTGGAAGCCGGCTCCCAATCAATCTACCGTTTATGATTGCGGGTATGGTACTACGGCACTCACACGCAGGAATCTACAGAGCAGTTTCCCCAATTTCAACAGCAACGCAGGGAAATCAGTGCCGGTAAAAAAGCAAATTGCAAAGACACCCGTAATTAGCACTCCGCTGGTTGCAAAGAACCAGGTAAAAAAACCAAACAAGCCGATACCTCCTGAATCGACCCTCAATAAAAGAGATATTGCCGATAATGTGGTTGTAGATGCCTCTCCGGCTACCCCATTGATCGTTGAGAAGAGCAATGTTCCCACTCCTGCTTCCAAACTTGAAAAAAGGGCCAGCAAACTGATCAAAACGATTGAGGTGGAAAATGAGACCGTGAGGGTTGACCTTTACGATAATGGCGAGATCGATGGCGACAGTGTTTCTGTTTTTTACAATGGCAAATTGCTGGTCTCAAATAGAAAACTTTCCGACAAGCCCCTTAGTCTTAAGCTAACCGTTGACGATAGTAACAAGGTGAATGAGCTTGTTATGTATGCCGAGAATCTCGGAAGCATTCCTCCCAATACAGCGCTCATGATCGTGACTGACGGGCCCAATCGCTACGAAGTTCGCATCACATCAGATCTTCAAAAAAGCGGTTCGATAAACTTTGTACATCGCGGAGGCCTTGGAAAGGCAGAATGATCCCATCAGAATTTAAAGTTCCATGTCACTGCCGGAATTACCGGGAATATCGACACTTGCTTAGCCTGTACTTTTAAGGAGCCGTCATAGGGACTACCTGTTTGATCAAAGTAGATGAAATACGGATTTTGCCTGCTGTATGCATTGTACACACTGAACACCCATTCTGTTTTCCATTTCCGGTGCTCATTCTTTTTCGGTGTAAGGATCGCTGAAAGATCGAGTCGATGATAGGACGGCAATCGATATTGATTGATGCTGCTGTATTCCTGGGAAAGTGTTCCACCCACAATATAAAATCGCTGAGGCAGGGTCGCGGCATTTCCAGTACCGTATACAAAGGAAGCGGAAAACTTCCAACGCTTATTGAGGTCATACATCGCCACTACACTCAGGTCATTCCGCCTGTCGTATTTCGCCGGATAACGTTCTCCGAAATTGAGTCCCGGGAATTTTCTCCATGTCCAGCTTAGCGTATAACCCAACCAACCGGTAAATCTCCCTTTTACTTTATTGATGAACAATTCAGAACCGTAACTCCACCCGTTACCGAACGTAAATGAATTTTCGGTATCGTCAAGCGTGTTGGGTGTATACCCTTCCTCGTATTCGATCTGGTTCTTCATGTCTTTAAAATAACATTCGAGCGAGGTCTCCCACATATTGTTCTTAAAATTCTTGAACAGTCCCGCCGCATACAACCATGAGATTTGCGGTTTCACTTTATATGTGCTGGGCACCCATAGATCCGTTGGCAATGTAGTTCCTGCGTTGCTGACGAGATGTATATACTGGAGGTTCCTTGTAACCGATGCTTTAATTGATGTTTGATCGTTCACAGAATAACGAAGGGTTAATCGTGGTTCCGCACCGCCATAAGTCTTTACCGGCTGGCCGGATTTGAACACGAGACTATCGAGCCTGTTACCATCATCATCTATTGTGTAGATCTTATTAGGTCCCACCTGCTGAAACACACTATACCTCAATCCCGCGTTCACCTGCAACTTCGGACTCAGCTCCCAATCGTCTTGTACATACAGCGCTCCTTCATGGGCATACTTGATCTGTGCATTGAGTGGTTTGAATACAACCGTATCCTGCTTACCGCTAACAACGGATGGCGTAAAACTGTGAAAGGTGTAAAGAAATCCAAATCTCAGTTTTTGTTTGGAATAGGGATAATAGTCGATGTCCTGCTTGAGGCTGATATCACGAATGCCGGATGACAGTTTCAATTCGAAATTATTCTGGGCCGCCTTGAAAGTGAAATTGTAATCGTTGTAAACTGCCGTAGTATTCGCAAACAATTTCTTGTTGAAAACATGGTTCCATCGAAGGGTTCCTGTTGCATTTCCCCAGGGAATATTTACGTTTAGGCTCTGGCGTGCATTCACGAAATTAAATACATCCCTTCCAAAATAGCCGCTCAAGTAAAGCCTGTCCTTTTCATTGAAACGATAATTGATCTTGGCATTCAGGTCGTAAAAATAATAACCGGACCCATAGAATTGGCTCGATTTTTTGATCGCCGGTTTTACCAGCGCATCTACATAAGTTCTCCTGGCAGACACAATAAATGAAGCCTTGTTCTTTTTTATAGGGCCCTGGATCGATACGCGTGACGCGATCAAGCCAATACCACCTTCCACCTGCGTTTTTTGATTATTGCCTTCTTTCATCGATACATCCAGCACACTCGATAACCGTCCGCCATATTGCGCGGGCATCCCGCCTTTGATCAACGACACATTTTTTATCGCATCAGAATTGAAGATCGAGAAGAAACCAAACAAGTGCCCGGTATTGTACACAACGGCGTCGTCGAGAAGGATCAGGTTTTGATCCGGGCCACCGCCTCTCACATAGATCCCTGAACTCCCTTCACCCGCATTTCTTACGCCCGGAAGTAATTGCACTACTTTCAACAGGTCAACTTCACCAAGAAAAGCCGGCACTGATTTTATCTGTTCAATGGGAAGAGTGACTTTGCCCATTTGTGCCGTCTTCACATTATTCTCCCGTTTCCTGGCCGTAACGATCACTTCCTGCGACAACGCTCCGGCCTTAAACAGGTCGAAATTTAATAAGGTGTCTTTTGCCAGGTTTACATTTATCACCTGTGCCTGGTAATTAACGAATGAAGCGATCACATTATAATCCCCTTCGGCTAATGTAATTGAATAGAATCCGTATTGATTACTGGTAATACCCTTAGTATTTCCTTGAATCGCGATGGTGGCGCCGATCAATGTTTCTCCTGTGGCGCCGTCACGCACGTAACCGCTGATCGTGTGCCTTTTTGCAACCGGCACTTTTAGCTGCGCATGGGAAATGAACGCAGCAAATAAGAAAGTGAATACTAGGGAGAAACTTTTCATGAGTCAGCACATGCTTATTGTGGCTTGATCGTATCCATCACTGAACCGCAATGAAGCATTCCTGCTTTGTATTTGGGGTGATTTTTTCCGAGGTATGGATTCACAACCTTATCACTGTTACTGATCCAGTTTGCCGGTTCGGTATCATTAAATGCCATCGGGCAATTTTGAAGATAGAGTTTCGGGCCTTCATAGTTGATCGCTTTGAAGAACGCTGGATACATCATATCTGTCATGCTGCTGAAATCCCTGCGCATTTCCGTGATATCAATTTGATTGAGGAGCGACGCTGCATTTGACCTCACGTCGGCGATACTTGCCTTAGCGGTTTCAAAAACCATTGCCGTATCTTTTTTTAGTTCGCTGGTATCGATCGCATCGAGTGCGGCAATAAAGGCCCTTACCGTTGATTTCACAACCCCTGTATCCGCATCTACAAACGCATCCTTTACTGATAGATAATCGTTCACTACCGTATTCACTGATGTATTGAAGGCCTCCGAGTGTTTTTTTACGGCCATTGGAACTGGTTTAGGCCCCTTCGGCCCGTGGGACCTGGATCGGAAATAGAACCAATAAACAGCAAAGCCCACTAACACGGCGAGGATAAGGAATAATGATCTTTTCATTTTCTCAGAAGTTTCCGCAAAATTAAGCGATTTATAGCCTGTGTCCGTCGCGTTCATGTAAATCGAACCAACGATTTTATATTTCGAAAGAATCTAATGTAGGGCGGTCTTGATTATTGAAATTCAGAATCTATTCCTGCCAGCGTTAGCGTGAAGTATATTACTTTTGCGAAAAAATTAAGCGATGTTGTTAGGCCTGCAGAACGTGACCTTTGAATTTGGTGCCAGAACGATCGTTGAAGATGCCACCTGGCATATTCAACCCAATGAACGGATAGGACTTATCGGTTATAACGGAACCGGTAAATCCACCCTGTTAAAAGTACTTACCGGTCAATATACTCCTGCAAAGGGTTCGGTTGAAAAAGGAAGAGAAACCACCATCGGTTTCCTCCACCAGGATCTTTTAGGATTTGATACCGAGGATTCGATCCTCGAAGTGGCGATGGGCGCATTTGAAAGAGTAAAGCAACTGGAGAAAGAGATCGAAGAACTGGGTGAGGAACTGGCAAAGACCGGGGATGAAAAACTGGCCCAGGACTATTCCGACCTGCTTCATGAAATGGATGTGCTCGATGGCTATAGCATCCATCATCGAACGGAAGAGATCCTGCAAGGCCTCGGATTCAGTAACGACGATCTGAAAAAGAAATACAAATTATTCAGTGGTGGATGGCGCATGCGTGTGTTGTTGGCGAAAATGATCTTACAGCATCCTGATGTGTTGCTGCTCGATGAGCCCACCAACCACCTTGATCTTCCCAGTATCGAATGGCTGGAAAAATATCTTCAGCATTATCCCGGAGCAGTGGTGATCGTATCGCATGACCGCTTCTTCCTCGACAGGATGGTAACCAAGATCGTGGAGGTGTACCAGCAGGAACTGCACATTTATTCGGGCAATTATAGTTATTACGAAACTGAGAAAGCGCTTCGCATAGATATGCAGAAGAAAGCGTACGATAACCAGCAGGATTATATACGCCAGCAAGAACGTTTCGTTGAACGATTCAAGGCAAAGGCGAGCAAGGCGGCCCAGGCACAAAGTATCGTTAAGAGACTCGATAAATTAGAACGCATAGAAGATGTCGAGCTGGAAAGGCCCAATATGAGGATCAATTTTGCAGTTGACAAGCAGCCTGGCAGGACCATTTGCACATTGAAACATGTGGCCAAGAGTTTCCCTGGCGTTCCGATCGTTGAGGATACCGGCGCGGAAATAGAACGTGGAGATAAGATCGCATTGATCGGCGCTAACGGTAAAGGAAAATCGACCTTATTGCGGATCATCGCAGGAGCTGAGCCGTTTACAGGTGAACGCGAATGGGGGCATAACGTGGTGGAATCCTTTTATGCGCAGCATCAACTGGAAGCGTTGACCCTCGATAATGATATATTGGAAGAAATGCAGGAGGCAAGAAGCGGAAAGAACGACCTGGAATTGCGCAGCCTGCTCGGCGCCTTCCTCTTCAGCGGCGATTCCGTTGAAAAGAAGATCAAAGTATTGAGCGGCGGTGAGAAAGCAAGAGTGGCGTTGGCGAAAACGATCGCCAGCAAGGCCAATTTCCTTATGCTGGATGAACCGACGAATCACCTCGATATCCATTCTGTGGACTTGCTGGTAGAAGCCTTGAATAAATACGAAGGCAGCCTGATCCTCGTAAGTCACGATCGTTATTTTATCAGCAGGCTTGCTAATAAGATCTGGGAGATCGATAACCAGAAGATCCGCGAGTTCAAAGGAACTTATTCGGAGTGGGAGGACTGGAAAGAAAGAAGAGCAAAGGCTGAATCTGAAGCAAGGAAATCGGAGAAGCCACAGCCAAAGATCGAAAAGCAGGAAGAGAAACCTGCACCCCAACCGGTGAAGAAAGATCAAAACAACGAACAGAAAAAAGAGTTGCAGAAGATCAAGAACCGTTTCAAGCAACTCGAAGAGAAACTTGTGGTTTTGAATAAAAATAAATCGGAACTGGAGCAGGCTCTTACCGATCCCGGTATTTACAGCGACAAGCAGAAATTCCTGAAAGCAGAAACCGATTACAACAAAGCTGTCAAGGAACACGCCGATGCCAATGCCGAATATGAAAAATTATTTGAGCAGATCATGGAGATGGAAGAAAATATGTGATCGGGTCTAATAAAATGAAAGATGATGGTCGACATAGATTATTTCAGGGCCACTGCACTGTTATTTCCCGGAACTGAAGAGAAACCACATTTCGACCTCAGCTCATTCAGGTATAAGGGAAAATCTTTGCCACTTATTGGGAGAAGGATAAAAAAGCGATGCTCAAATTGCCCCTGGCAGATCAAGCGGTGTATTGTAAAATGGACAGCAGCATTTTTTACCCGGTGAATGGAACCTGGGGCAAACAGGGCGCTACCTTTGTTGACCTAACGAAAGTTCGAAAAACAATTTTCAAAGAGGCACTCGCGATCGCTTACCGATCGGTTTCAACAAAAAAATAGAACCGCTTATTGATTTGAGACCGGCACATCCACCACCAACGCGGCCAGTTTTTCAAAACCCTTTACATTACCCGCCGTCCAACGAACATTGAATAATCCTCCTACCAACACATTCACGTTCGTAAATCCATTGGCCACAAGAATATTCGCAGCATCATAGGAGTCTTTGCTTCCGGAGAATGCATAAACCACTACCGGTTTGTTCTTATATTTTTCGATCTCTGCGATCTTTCCGGGCAGATCACCAACCGGGATATTGATTGCATTGTTGACGTGACCGATATTCCTCCAGTAGTCTTTGTGTTTGTTGCTGAATTCATCCGCGCTTCTCACATCAAGCGGAAGAAAGCCGGGTTCAGCATCTGTAATGCGTTTGAAATCAGGGGAACTCAGTATCTTGAATTTCGCCGTCGAAACATAATTCTTAGCAAGGCAACCAAGTCCCTTACTATCCATAAAGAAAACCCTTTCCAATCCTTCCAGCAATAAAGAAACGCGTTGGTATTTATTCTCATGAAGCATCACGGCGGCCTTCTCCGCATCATCACCAAATATATCCATCACGATGATCTCTTTGTCGGTTGGTATTTCTTTCAACCGCTCTTTCAACGAAGCCAGGGGAATGTTCACGCTGTTCTTAATTATGCCAAACGCATTTATTTCCGGGTCTTTGTCGATATGCCGGTAAGCCGAATCGCTTCGGACATCGAGAAGGAATATTTCTTTTGAATGATTAGAAATTCTGTTACAAAGGCCAACTGCAGAAATGAAAGAATATCCCATTTTCGATTGTAACACTTTGTTGATGCAATCATCATCGGGCAATTGGCGAAGGGCTGTTACACCACCATTGATGTTGATGACATTGGTAAAGCCGCTATCGGAAAGCATTTTACTCGCTCTCCTGCTCCGCTGGCTATGGGAACAATAAACGAAGATGGGTTTGTCTTTGTATTCTTTTAATTCGCCGATCCTTGGGCCCAGTTCTCTTACATTGATGTTGATAGCTTTATCGAGGCGGCCAATATTCAATCCCCCCGATGAAGTATCAGAATATTCACCCGGAGAACGAACGTCAAGCAACAAGTAGTTCTTTGCAGATCGTAGGGCATTGCAAAGCTCTTCAGGATAAACTGTGTGATAGAGGACATTGTCGTTCTTAAACTGTGCGAATGAAGAAGTTGATAGTAGCGAAGCAATCGCGAGCAGGCGGATCGTTCTCATGTTCGGTGATTTAGATTAGTAAGCTAATAAATATCCAGGCGGATCGCAGTTAAAATTGACGGATGGCAAACAGGTTGTCGGGATTTTACCAACCCTGCCGGGGTTCTATTATGGGATCGACTTTTTCAACTTCACCTGGTCATGCATATAATAGTAAGCGAAGGAAGGATAAAGAAAATTATATTCCATGACGAAATTCCGCTGGCGATCCACAATCACTTTCTTCTCCTGCAATTTATATTCATAGTCCCTTGTCTCCACCAGCTTATTTTTCCTGATCTCACGTGTAGTTTCCCAGTATTCAAGGAAAGATTTATCGAGCTTGCCCTTATTTAGCTGCAAGATATCCTTGATCGGCATTGGCTCGAGGCTCATGTGAAAATTGTAGATCTTCGATAATAGTTTCGTACCACCCGGCATTTTGTCGATGATGATCGTTGCCGGTTTTACTGACTCCGCATTCACATCAAATGGCCTGTCGAGTGTATAGAGATAGATCACATTACCATTCAACGGAAAAACGGCAGTTACATATTCATGCCGCAGCTGGCTATTTTCCCAATAAGTAAATTCGGAATAACGGAAATCCGGCGCCTTCTTAATAACCCATTTGCGGGAGATGGTTTTGCTCCAGTAAGAAACCAGGTCGATATCATCCTGTCGATACTTCAATGCAATGAATGGATATACCAGCCCCTCTTCCTCCACGGCATCCTTACCTTTTAAGGTACCGAGATCTACATCCTTAAAACATTTTACAGAATCATACCCTTCAGAAAAATCCGCAGGCCGGTCAAATGGTACACGCCTGATCTGGATATCAGTCGGCTCATCCTTTACAACCCTCCCAATTTTCTTTTTTGCGCAGGAGAACCCCGCCAGTATTATGCTGGAAATAAATAGGTATCTAATGTAGTTAGTCATCTACAGGCAAATAGAATATGGACCCAGGTCCGGTTTATTTATTAAGGTCTTATTCGAATAGTTCCCCCTGTCCCTTCGCATCTTTCTTTACTTCCCATTCCATTTCAACAGATTTGGAGTAATCCACCAGTTTCGCGCCCACTGCTTTCCAACCCATCACTTCCACTAATTTATCGACTTTGAACTTGGCTTTATTGATTTGTTGTCCACGCCCTGTTTGTACCCGCAATACCGGTTCGCTGGCAGTGGTAACTGTTTCCAGCATATTTTCTTTCCCTTCCTTGATGAAAAGGAATTTGGTGCCCAAGGTCGACGTTTCGATCTTGAATCGTTTGATATTGTATTGAAGTTTGTCTTTGTCGAGATAAACCGCGGTGATGATCTTTTCAGGATTGAATTTTTCAATAAGCACAACCTTTTCCGGATCGAAACGCTTGGTTAATTCCTGGTCGGTGATCTCATAATTGCCATCACTGTCGATCACCAGCAGCCTGTCTTCTGCATCAAACATACCAAGGTACTCTCCTTTTTCTTCCGTATTCAATCTTCCGAATTGTCCGTCGAACCAGAGTTTTTTTCCGCTGATAGTTGACTTACCGGCCTCTTTGAATTTAACACTCTTGATACCGTATTTCGTCACCTGGTTCCCGATACTTCCACGGTTCTTGATCTCCAATTCTTCAAAGTAAAAATCGAGTTCTTTGTTTCGAGCCTTGCTGTTCGGACTAAGCAAAACCCTCACCGCCTCTGCTTCGCCATTAGGATTGGCAGAAAAATAATTCACCTTGCTTTTTTCAGTTCCTTTCGTAAGATCATATTCTTTGTCCCTGGTTACCCCGGTAACATTGAATCGCTTTGCATAGCTAACACCCGTCTTACCATCCGAATAGATCATATTGTAAGTAGTACGCTCATCATTCTTCTGGAACACGGCAACGTGAAGGATGTCTTTCCCGATAAAGGTTTTGTCGGCCACCTTTACAACTTTCATCACACCATTCCTGGCGAAAGCGATGATATCATCGAGATCGCTGCATTCCGCAACGAATTCATCTTTCTTCAGCGAGGTTCCGATGAATCCCTCCTCCCTGTTCACATATATCTTCGTATTGGCGATCGCAACCGTTTTCGCCTGTATCGTGTCGAATAATTTGATCTCTGTTTTTCTTTCCCTGCCTTTACCATATTTCTTCAACAGGTTCTCATAATAAGCCACTGCAAAATCCACCAGGTTGGCGAGATCATGTTTTACTTGTTTGATATCTGCCTCCAATCCTTTAATCTGGTCGTTCAGTTCATCAATATCGAGTTTGTAAATTCTACGAACCGGTTTCTCTGTAAGTTTGAGGATATCTTCCCTGGTTATCGCACGCTTGAGTTTTTTCTTGAACGGACCAAAAGCCACATCGATCGCATCGATCACCTTATCCCAGGTAGCATGTTTCTTTTCGAGTTCTTTATAGATCTTCTCTTCGAAGAATATTTTCTCCAGCGACGTGTAATGCCATTTCTCCTGTAATTCCGCGAGCCGGATCTCCAGCTCTTTCTTCAAAAGGTCTTTTGTATTCTCCGCAGAGATCTTCAGCAATTCTGTTACCGAAAGGAATTGTGGCTTCTGTTCAACGATCACGCATGCGTTTGGTGAAACACTCACTTCGCAATCTGTAAATGCATACAGTGCATCGATCGTAATATCCGGAGAGATCCCTTGCGCCAGTTCGATGATGATCTCGATCTCGGCTGCAGTATGATCCATTACTTTTTTGATCTTGATCTTTCCCTGGTCATTCGCTTTAACGATGCTTTCCATCAGTTGCGTGGTGGTAACACCAAAGGGAACACTTCGAATGATCAGTGTTTTCTTATCTTGTTCTTCAATGGTGGCCCTCACCCTGATCTTTCCGCCACGCTTACCCTCATTGTAATTGCTGGCATCCATGCTGCCTCCCGTTTGAAAATCCGGGAGTATCTCGAACTTCTTCCCACGCAATGTTTTGATGGAAGCCTCAATGAGTTCGCAGAAATTGTGCGGAAGAATTTTGGTGGCCAATCCCACGGCGATTCCTTCTGCCCCCTGCGCCAATAGAAGCGGGAATTTCATTGGGAGGGTAACCGGTTCATTTTTCCGGCCATCATAACTCAATTGCCAGTTGGTGGTTTTTGCATTAAATGCTACTTCGAGGGCAAACTTGCTGAGTCTCGCTTCAATATAACGGGCAGCGGCTGCATCATCACCGGTTCTTACATCGCCCCAGTTTCCCTGGGTCTCTATCAGCAGGTCTTTCTGACCCATATTCACGATCGCATCGCCGATACTGGCATCGCCATGAGGGTGGTATTGCATGCTCTGACCAATGATATTGGCCACTTTATTGAACCTGCCATCATCCATTTCCTTCATTGCATGAAGGATGCGTCGTTGCACCGGCTTCAATCCATCTTCAACAGCAGGTACGGCACGCTCAAGGATAACGTAACTGGCATAATCAAGAAACCAGTTCTTGTATTGACCACTTACGCCTTTTTCATTGTGGGTGTATTCGCCTTTTACTTTCTTTGCCATGATTTTTATAAGTAAAAAATCAAAATTCAAAAATCAAAACTTGCATTTGCTCCGTAGATATTTTTTGACTTTTACCTTTTGAATTTGAAATCTATTATTCTTCATAAAGCTCCAACGGCTGATCATTTGGATCATAGAAAAAACAAAATCTTTTCCCGGTGATCTCATCAATGCGGATCGCTTCTGTTGACACGCCCTTCTCCTGCAATTCTTTTACTGAACCTTCAAGATCTGAAACCGCCAATGCCAGGTGCCTTAATCCTTTTGCTTCGGGAAAGGATGCCCGTTGCCGGAAGTCAGGAAATGAGAACAACTCGATAACATACTGGCCGTTGATCGCAAGATCAAGCTTGTAAGATTGTCGCTGCTCCCGGTACGTTTCTTTGATCACGGTAAAGCCAAGTATGTTAATATAAAAATCCTTACTCTTTTCGTAATTGTCGGTGAGGATCGCGATGTGATGAATGCCGTTAATTTTCATTGCGCACATGTTGCTTGAGTTCGAAATCTTTCATGTTGGCGATCTTGCCCTGTACGTCGAACATATCCTGGGCCACCATACCTTTCAACCGCCACAACAAGTAAGCATCCCCTGTAGTATGTTTCGCCTTGCTTAAAAAACTATGGATAACTTTTGATGCTTTTTGCCAGTCGGCCGTCACATATCTTTTCAGGTCAGTGTCATAAAAATCATAATCGCTTTGCACCAGTTTTTTACCGCCTTCCAGCAATCGCACGCCTTTACTTTCTGCGCAGATCTTTGTCCATTCATCCGGATCCACTTCAAATTCACTCAAGGTGATCTCGCGTGCCAGCTTTTTTGCTTTGATGAATTCCCTTGCAGGTATTTCAGATAACCAGGCCGGGTAAAAGATATTTCCCTTTTCATTGATGAATGGAAGATTGTTCAGGTAAAGAATGAAAACCCTACCCTGGAATTCCTTCATGTAAGGGAGCAACCAGTAATAGCCTGACACATCATGTTTATTTTGTGCGGCCCAGATCCATATTACCATCTCGCTGTCGTTGCGCATGCGCTCCGCCAGTTCATTCATCGTTCCATGGTCGTTGATACCGGCATCATCCGCCTTACCCTCGTAATCTCCGCCTTCCAATACCTGGCGCCACCACTGGCGGCGACTATCCATTCCTTCCGCGGTATAAATATTATCAAGCGGACCAACGGCATAATCATCTTTGACCTGTATGACTTCGCCTGCCAGCGATTCATCCATTGCTATCGCTTCGTTCAAAAGGGCGATATCAGGTTCATTAAATACGATGTGAATCATAACGTTTATAGAATTTATATTTCAAAAATCAAAAGAAAAAATAAAAAAATCAATACCCCCGGTACAGTCATTTTTGACTTTTGATTTTTCACCTTTGAATTTCATTTTTTTCTTCGATCAGATAGTACACGCATGTCGTGAAAAAATTCCGTACCCATGGTATCGCCTGTATGAACTTCAATTGTTTCCTTGGCTTCCAGCCAAATTTATAAATATAGATCGGGTTGAGCAGGTAATGCGTTTTGTGTGCGATACGATATCCTGTTCTGTTTACGATCCTTTCAAATCTTTCGATCGATATCCCCGTTTCCTTCACTTCCACAAAATCTGCAACGTTTTCTTTGAAAGCCTTCAATATCCATTTATACATGAACATCGGTAATAAATGATACCAGGGCAGCTTGCTGAGGAGTTTGCTTTTCATCACCTGCTGGTGTCCGCCGAATGGCATCTGCCATGGAGGAAAACCAAAGAAGATCACGCCTCCCGGCACAAGGAAATTCTTCATCCAGGCGATCAGCTTTTCCTGGTCGTGGATATGTTCGATCACATCCTTTAACACGATGATATCGAAGCGACCATTGAGTTCCGATTGAATATCTACTTTATAAATATCTTTTGAAACGAAGCTGATCTTTCCTGCTGCCAATTCGGTTGCCATGAATTCCCTGGCCATGATCAATCTCGGCTCATCCAGTTCTACACCCACAGCCGTACATCCTTTTTCAATGAACGCTTTCAAAACGCCTGCTTCTGCACAACCGATCTCAATTACCCTCGTCCCTGCCTTCAGTGGTTTATATTCTTCTATAAAAGGTAGAACATAATTACGGGCATTCTCTACCTGCATTTCGAAGTACCTTCCTTTATCCGCATGGAATTCAAACACTCAATAAATAGTTTAGGAGTTTAGCAGTTTTCGTTTGATCTATTCTTCTACCAGGTCTACTTCAACCCTCAGGTTATCGATAATAAAATCCTGCCGTTGCGGCGTGTTCTTACCCATGTAATATTCAAGCAGGTTCTGCAAATGATCTCCCTGCTCCAGGATCACCGGTTGCAATTTGATATCCGGACCGATAAAACGGGCGAACTCATCCGGGCTGATCTCTCCCAATCCTTTGAACCTTGTGATCTCTGGTTTGTTACCGAGCTTTTTCACCGCTGCCTGTTTCTCAGTCTCATCATAGCAATAGATCGTTTCTTGTTTATTACGCACCCTGAACAATGGCGTTTCGAGTACATAGATATGACCATTCTTCACCAGGTCGGGAAAGAACTGCAGGTAAAACGTCATCAACAACAAACGAATATGCATACCATCCACATCGGCATCGGTTGCGATAACAATATTATTATAACGCAATCCCTCATATCCTTCCTCAATATTCAATGCATGCTGCAACAGGTTGAACTCTTCATTCTCATAAACCACTTTCTTGGTAAGCCCATAACAGTTCAATGGTTTTCCGCGTAAACTGAATACGGCCTGGGTATTCACATCCCTCGCTTTTGTAATGGATCCGCTGGCACTATCTCCCTCGGTAATAAAAATGGTGCTCTCTTTTTGCTTTTCTATGATGTTCTCCTTGTCTTTACCGGTGGGTTCATCATTGAGATGGAATTTACAATCGCGGAGTTTCTTATTATGAAGATTGGCTTTCTTGGCTCTCTCATTGGCGAGTTTCTTAATACCAGCCAGTTCTTTACGTTCCCGCTCATTTTGCTCAATAAGTTTCTTAAGCGATTCTGCATTGGCGGGATTGCGATGAAGGAAATTGTCGAGCTCTTTCAATAAAAAATCTCCGACGAAATTTTTCATGCTAGGTCCGTTCTCATAAACAGTTTGAGAACCCAGTTTTGTTTTGGTCTGGCTTTCAAATACCGGTTCCTGTACCCTTACCGATATTGCTGCACAAATGCTTCCCCTGATATCGGCCGCATCATAGTCTTTCTTGAAAAAATCGCGGATCGTTTTTACATATCCTTCCCGGAATGCGGCGAGATGTGTACCACCCTGGGTGGTAAATTGTCCGTTTACGAAACTATAATATTCTTCCCCATAACCATTGCCATGGGTAATAGCCACTTCAATATCCTCACCTCTGAGATGGATGATCGGGTACCGGATCTCATCTTCATTCGTTTTTCTTTGCAATAGATCAAGCAATCCATTCTTGCTGACGAATTTCTTGCCGTTGAGGTTCATCACCAGGCCGGCATTGAGATAACAATAATTCCAGAATTGGTTGTCGAGGTATTCCTGTACAAAATGAAAGTTCTTAAAAACGCTTTCATCGGGAATAAAACTCACCAGTGTTCCATTATCTTCTTTCGTGGATGTCTCTTTATATTCTTTCTTCAGTACGCCTTTTTCAAATTCGGCCGTTTTTTCTTTGCCTTCTCTGAAGGCGGTCACCTTAAAATAATGGCTGAGGGCATTCACGGCCTTTGTTCCCACCCCATTCAAACCAACGCTTTTTTGAAATGCCTTGCTATCATATTTGGCGCCAGTATTGATCTTACTTACAACATCCACCACTTTTCCCAATGGGATACCGCGACCATAATCCCTTACGGTGATCGTTTTTCCTTCGATGGTAACATCCACATGTTTACCATATCCCATCGTGTGTTCATCGATGCAATTATCGATCACTTCTTTTAACAGCACGTAGATCCCGTCGTCGGGACTACTGCCATCGCCGAGCTTCCCGATATACATTCCGGGACGAAGCCGGATATGTTCTTTCCAGTCGAGACTCTTGATGCTTTCCTCGGTATAGTCAAATAGGTTTTTTTCTTTTTCTGCCATAGCTAATGGGTTTCCGGCTTTTCAGCCTGCGAATATAAAGAATGCTATGCTTTTTAGTAAAAAGCTAGTTACCCACAACTGTTATTAAAATTAGTTTGGTCGCAAAAATGGCTTCCTTTTGTTCTTTTTAAGGTTGGATTGAATAACTTCCTTATATAAACGATCCTCATGCTGATAAAACTGACGGCTATTGTATCCTTGCTGATGCTGATGTTCCTCGGCTATTCCCTCTCCGTGACAACAAAAAGCCCGCAAGTTCCGCGGCTGAGCCGTGAAGAGATTTATAAAAAAAGAATGGTGATCGGGTGCTCGCCCGATTGGACGATCCTCGATGCCGACAGCATTGCGGAAACCATGACGCCGTTGCCTGGTTGGGGAAGTTACCGTTGGAAGATCGCATCTAGGTCAGACAGCGCCCGCTATTATTTTAACCAGGGCATCAATATGTACTATGCGTTTCACATAATAGAGTCGTTGGCATCATTTAAGAAAGCAGAGCATTTCGACAAGAATGACCCGATGATCTATTGGGGCCAGGCACTCGCTTATGGACCCAACATTAATGATTTTGCATATGCCGCCGCACCGGATGCCTTCGCTGCTGCTGAAAAAGCGGTGCAACTTTCTGCATCCGCAACCGCCAAAGAAAAAGCGCTGATCAATGCCATGGCAGTTCGGTACAGCAATGATTCCACGATCAGCCGCACGGTGCTTAATCAACGATATGGTGATAGCATGAAACTCGCCTATCAACGATTTTCTAACGATGCGGATATGGGAGCACTGTACGCAGATGCGATCATGATCCAGCATCCATGGGAATACTGGAAACATAATGGCGAACCGCAGGCATGGACCCCGGAACTGGTTTCCGTATTGGAAAAAGTATTGAGGGTTAACCCTACCCATCCCGGTGCGAATCACTATTATATTCATTCTGTTGAAGCCTCACCTAATCCTGGCAGGGCCTTACCCAGCGCCGACAGGCTTGGAAAAATGATGCCCGGTGTATCCCACATGGTCCATATGCCGTCTCACATTTATATCCGCACCGGCAATTACCAGCGCGGGATCGTTGTGAATGATATGGCCTTAAAAGGTTTTGATAAATACCTTGCCATATATCCGGCGGTAGCCAACAATGCATTTTTATACCAGATCCATAATGCACAAATGAAGGCCGCCTGTGCGATGATGAAACCCAATTATTCAGCCGCCATTAAAGCATCAGAAGAATGTGCTGCAACAATCGATAGTTCGATGCTTAACCTTCCTCAACCTGTTGGGAATGCTGCGCAATATGTATTCATGACGCCAATCGTTACGAATGCCCGCTATGGAAAATGGAATGAAGTACTGGCTGAGCCTGCTGTTCCGCCATCGCAGGTATTTGGATCGGCTATACAACATTGGGCACGCGGAATGGCATATGCCAATATCGAAAAGATTGCAGAAGCAAAAAGTGAACTGGCCTTACTGGAAGAAGTCATGAAACATCCCGATATGCAGGTTAGGATGGAACCAATTAACAAGCCGGTGGATCAAATGACGGCTGGATTAAATTTATTACAAGGAACAATTAAGTTGAAATCAGGTAATCTTTCCGCTGCGATCGCATCCTTTAAGGAGGCTGTACAGGCGGAGGATGCATTGATCTACACGGAACCGCGTGACTGGCTAATTCCTACAAGGCATTATCTCGCCAATGCACTGATCAAGTCGGCAGATTATAAAGAAGCAAAGAAAGTATTGCTTGAAGATCTTAAAATAAATCCCCATAATTTTTACGCCCTCTGGGCCATGGAAGAGATCGCGATCAAAGAGCACGACTTTAAGAGCCAGGCCAAATATCATTCACTTTGGAAAGCAGTTTATAAAAACAGCGATCTTCCTTATCCCTCACTCGTGTATTGATAATTTTGTTCCCACCGATGCCAATGTTGGATTAATTTTGGCCATCTTGAATAAAATTGAAACCAACAGGGACTTTATCGCCAGGCTCGCCGAAGAGCGTGAACAGGAAAATGATTCATTCCGGGAATTTCTGAAATACGAAGATGGGGATACGATTGATCAATTGGTTTATGACCTCAATGAAAAGGTTTCAGCAAGTGTAGACTGCACGCAATGCGGTGCCTGTTGCCGGTCGTTGATGATCAATGTAACGCCCTTTGATGCCGAACGGATCAGTGAACGACTTGAGATCAGTAGCGCCGCTTTCAAAGATCAATACCTGGAAGAAAGTGCTTATGGCCAGATGATCGTAAATAAGATCCCCTGTTATTTTCTAGCCGACAACAAGTGCACCGTATATGAGCACCGCTTTACGGAATGCCGGGAGTTCCCGCACCTTCATAAGAAGAATTTCAAAGGACGGCTATTCGGAACCCTGGTGCATTATGCCATGTGCCCAATAATATTTAATGTTGTGGAAGAATTAAAGACTGTAACGGGCTTTAAATACAACCAGCTATGAGATCAAAAGGATTGTTCGGACTCGGCATCATCGGCCCGGTTATTTACCTGGCGGGAGCCATCATCGGCGGCTACTTCTACAGTAAGGAACTCGATGCACCTGTGCAAAACAATAGCCGACTTTTCCTCTTCAGCCTGTTGGCATTTGGATTTGCCTGCTGTTTCCTGGGCGACCTGTATGTTCGTTTCAGGAACGATAAAACCAAAGATTGATAACAACCAACTCAAATAAATAAGATGAATCTCGATCTTTCAGGACGGACCGCAGTAGTATGTGGGAGCACACAAGGTTTAGGCTATGCCTCGGCGATAGAACTGGCTTTACTCGGCGCCAATATTGTTTTGATGGCACGCAATGAAGAAAAATTGAGATCTGTTTTGCCAACACTCGACACGTCGAAAGGCCAGCGTCATCAGTGGCTTGTTGCTGATTTCAGCAATGTTGACTCGGTGTCTGCAGCGATCAATGGATTCGTATCCGCTGGTAATACGGCACAGATCCTTGTGAACAATACCGGGGGCCCCGCAGGTGGCTCAGCCATGAATGCAGGTACGGAAGAATTTGTGCAGGCATTCAACAACCATCTTATTTGTAATCATGTGCTCGCAAAGGCGCTGGTACCGGGAATGAAAGCTGCCGGTTTTGGAAGGATCATCAATATCATTTCTACTTCCGTTAAACAACCGATCAATGGATTGGCAGTAAGCAACACTGTTCGTGCCGCCGTAGCGAACTGGAGCAAAACATTGGCGACAGAACTCGGGGCCTTTGGCATTACCGTAAATAATGTATTGCCTGGATTCACTCAAACAGTGCGGGCCGACTATGTTGTGAAAAAGAAAGCAACAGACAGTGGCAGAACTGAAGAAGAAGTAATGAAAGACCTTGTTGCGGAGATCCCCGCCGGCAGGATCGGGCAGCCTGGTGAATTTGGCGCAGCCGTAGCCTTCCTTTGTTCACCCGCCGCCGCATATATCAATGGGATCAATCTTCCTGTAGACGGAGGAAGAACAGGTTGTTTATAAACTAAACTGCTGTAACCTGGATTTACGCATTCTCTTTGCGCATCGATGTAACCAACGAAACGTCTCCGTATTCAGTTCCCATATTTGCCTTGATAAAATCACTCACGAGATAGCTGATCAGTTTACCTGTGCTATCGTCTCTCCTGCCATCCGTAAGCTGGCAGGCTCCTTCACTGATATGCAGGTAAGCGACTTTGGAATCAGTAGCGGTGAAGTTGATATATTGTCGCGCTTGTAAGGCACTGATGCCGGAAGGCGTGCAGGCACTGCTGAGAATATTTTCAATACAATCCACATCCAATTCTATCCCTGTCATGGTATCTTCTGTAAACCCGGTTGCATGTGCGATTGCCTGGATGAAATTCTTTTTTTCATGAATGAAGATATCTTCGTAACTGCAGTATTGTACGAAGGGGCTTTCATGAATTTCCACCAGCACATTTTGAGGTACATAATTTTCATGGATACCGATGATGCTGTATTTGCCAAGGTATCCTTCATCTTCCGCATATTTGAACCCGTTACCACTATGCCTTCCTTCCATTGGCCTGAAATCGGCCTGTGCATCAAGATTGATGCAATTGATCTGGGCGAGTTGTAGCATATCTGCTTTGTGCAAACCTTTCGCTACACCTTTAATGATCGGGTAAGCATTATTATGTCCGCCACCCACTACGATCGGTATCTTTTTACAATAGGCGATCGCCTTCATCATCTTCTCCACTTCTTCATCGATCATATTTACGGCGTGGCGATAAGCATCGATCAACTCTTCCTGGTTGTAAGCATTTTTATCGATCAGGTATTTTACATCACCAAAATCAAAATGTCCAAGCAGCAGAATATTCTCGCCGGTTAGAAAATCATTGCTTTGAATGTTGAGGAAAGCATTAAGGAAAGGCAGCCATGCAGTATCCGCGCCGCCCGTACCAAAATTGGCCCTTACGCCGATATCTTCAGGTATACCAACTACTACATATTTTGCCGTTGATTCTTCCAATACCTGTGGCCACTCTCCATCTCTTTTCACATACTGAACGCGTTCGCCCAGTTTGGTTTCAAAACGCCTCATCCTGGTAAGGGAAAGGATATCTTCTTTTGTGTAGAACCTGAAGTGTTTCATGAAGGGAAGGTAGGGAAATCCTGTTGAAAGGAGAACTTTCCATTAGGAGTTTTCAGATGGGGAAAAGCTGCGGGCTACTAGCTTCTGGTTGCTAGCTCAAGCGTTGACTGCCTGCGGCCATTTTCATCAGGGAAATGATTCAGAAACACCTAGGGATTTAACTAGCGCCTCGCGACTAGTAACTAGCCACTTCTAATAAAACCTCGGGCACCTAACCGACCGCGTATTGCTGTTGTAGTTGTTGGTGAAAGCCTTATAAGAAAGGGTTATTTCAAGTCCACCCCTGTATTGGGAAGCGCTGGTGAGTTTGCTGATATTAATATCATATGTGGCGCCGATGCTCATTTTGTAATAGTCGAGACGTAGCACCGGGATAAGGGCATCATTGAGCCGGTAGAACAAGCCGCCGCCGATACTAACTTTCATATCGTCATCGCGTTGAACGAGATCATGCAGGTACATTCCGCCACCCTGCGCCTGTGCAGCGCCACCTTGCTTGAAGAAATCACCATAGAGGACGACCCTGTTTTCATCACTTGTCATGGCAGTGAGACCGGCATTGAATACATACTTTGGATTGAGACTGATGTCATTCCTGGTTTGGAACGCCACTTTTGGTTTCGTAAAATGAAACAAGCCTACCCCGAAATAATATTGAGCGTCTTTACCATAACCACTGCTGAAACAAAGTCCAACTGCGGGATCCCAATAAGTGAGTTTATTATTGTCGAATGTTTGACGGGTAGGATTTGATGATGTGTAAGCGCCACCAACGAACTGGTCATCGAAAGTAAGTTTACTAGGATCGAATCGCTGCATTACGGGTCCACCCATGAATGCGGCTGAAAGAAAAGTGCTCTTATCAGAACTTAATGACTTGTGATAGTTGATAACCGGGAATACTTGTGTACGCGTAAGTTTAGAATCTCCGGCCTGGTCGTTGGTAAGTTGCAATCCGAATGTCATATGATCTCCCGATTCGCCCATTGATTTTTTTAATTCAACTCCCAGTGCGATCGTACGATATGGTGTGGTAACGCTTTGCCATTGGTTCCTGAAACCTGAAGTGATCCTGATATCTCCTGTGTAGATACCCGACAATGCCGGGTTCCTCAATAATGGCAGGTCATAGAACTGCGAAAAATTGATATCCTGGGCGATGCCGCTGTTCACACTGGCGACGACCAGCAGGATGCTGATGAGTTTCTTACAGGATGTGGGTTTCATAGAATACTATTTAAGTATGGTGGTGTTCCCCTTATACGTGTACACGAGGCCGTTATCACATACAACTTCTGCGGTGTAAACATATACATCGGGAGTGGCAGGGACGCCCCTGACCTTTCCATCCCAACCATACCTTGGTTCGTTCGGATTAAAATTCTGTTTTTCAAATATGAGTACTCCCCACCCGTTGAACACGCGGAAAGATTTTATCTGCACGCCGATGCCCCTGATCATGAGGACATCATTCAATCCATCGCCATCCGGCGTGAATGCATTCGGAACAAATACCTGTGATCCTTTACAGAAAGTAAAAAGATCAACGGTATCCTGCACAACGCAACCATAACTGTTGGTAACGCTCAATACATACGACTGGTTATTGGCCACTGTTACCGTTGGGTTCGGACAATTGCTGCAACTGAGGTTCGTCGATGGCGACCATGACCAGCTAACGATCGGTCCATTTTGTGTTTGCGGACTTAAGGTTACTGTGCTTCCAGTAGAAGCTGTGATATCCGGTCCGATCTCCAGCAATGGATTTGGTCCTACCGAAACATTTACATAACCCGTATCAGTGAAACAATGATGATTATCGTAACCGATCACCTGGTATTGAGTATTGGCAGTTGGCGTTGCCACCGGGTTGGCAATATTCGTTGCGCTTAATCCCGTTGATGGCGACCAGCTATAATTCTGAGCATACATGGCATTCAGGTTGATCGACCTTCCTGCACAAATAGTGTCGCCTGGATTCACCAACATATCGAATGGCTGAATTACTTCCACCTGTATCGTATCGGTTGCACGGCATCCAAAGATGCTGATCCCTTCTACAACGTATTGGATAGGATCTGTTGGTGTGGCTGTTGGATTTGGACAATCAACACAACTTAATCCTGTTGATGGCGACCAAGAATACTGGGCCGCACCCGATACCGTTAGATTCAGGTTACTACCCCGGCATATCACATTACCACCGCCGGCAGCAACGCCTGGTGTTGGATTCACCGTGATCTTGAAGATGGTTCCGGTTGGCTGACAGGTATTCGCTGTTGTTGCATATACGTTTATCGTTGCGATAACAGGTGTTGATCCTGCATTCGTAGCGAGGAATCCTGGAATATCACCGGTGCCACTCGCAGGCAACCCGATCGATGGGTTGTTATTGGTCCATGTATAAACTGTTCCTGGCACCGTTCCTGTTAAAGGGATCGGGCTGGTACGAATGCCATTACAAACAAATTGATCATTCACAGGATCGATACCTGGCATCGCATCAACCGTAATGGTAAATGTTCTGGCCACGCTGCTGCAACTGTTTACCGAACCAATGACGGTGATCGTTGCGGTGATCGGGTACGGATTCGGATTTACTGCAAGGAATGGCGGGATATTCCCGGTACCATTGGCCGGGAGACCGATATCAGTATTTGAATTGATCCATGTAAAATTGGTATTGGCAACCGTGCTGGTGAAATTGATCGATCCTGTATATGCGTTGTTACACAAAACCTGGTTGGCAGGTTGTGCCATATCAGGCGTTGGATCTATTTGCATCGTGAATGTTTTGGTATTACCCGGACATCCATTTGCTGAAGCGGTAACCGTGATCGTAGCCACGATGGCTGTATTGCCTGTATTTACTGCGGGGAATGACGGAATGCTACCGGTTCCTGTAGCAGGAAGACCGATGGCTGTATTATCATTCGTCCATGTGAAACTTGTGTTGCTAAGCGTTCCCACAAACGTCATTACCGGCGAATTCTGTCCATCACAAAGGAACTGGTTCAAAGGCTGCACCAGGTTAGCCCATGGCAATACCGTGATCGCGAAATCCTTCGGCGTACCCATACAGCCGTTGAGGCCAGGCGTTACCGTTATCGTTGCGGTTACGCTATTCAATTCGTTGTTGATCGGGTTGAATGCCGGAATATCTCCATCGCCATTGGCGGCAAGCCCGATGGAAGTTAAACTGTTCGACCAGTCGTAAACCGTATTTGAAACCAGCCCGGTGAAATGGATCGGGTTGATCGCCGCCCCATGACAAACCGTTTGGTCTGCAGGCTGATCTACATTTGGTGTTGGTGATACAGTGATCGTAAGGTATTTGGTATCGCCATTACAGCCATTTACAACCGGCGTTACCGCAATGGTTGCAGTGATAACGGATGAACCTGTGTTGGTGGCCGTGAACGTTGGAATATCTCCTGTTCCACTCGCACCCAAACCGATCGAAGGTTGATCGTTTGTCCAGCTGTATTGTATCGCTGATGATGTACTCGTAAATGTAATAGCCGATGACGATGATCCATTACAGATCGCCTGGCTGGACGGCTGATCCATTACCGGCGTTGGATCGACTGTAATATGGAATGTAACCGGGTTACCCACGCAACCATTGTCACTAGGCGTGATGATGATCGTTGCAGTAATTGGCGCCGTTCCGTTATTCGTTGCTGTGAATGGTGGAATATTTCCTGATCCGCTCGAAGCAAGACCGATAGAAGGCTGATCATTGGTCCATGTGAAATTGGCATTCATGCTCATATTCCTTGCGAAGCTTGAGAATATGATCGCTGCAGTGGTACCACCATTACATACCTGCTGATCGGATGGTTGCGACATAACAGGTGTTGCCTGAACAGTGATAGAAAAACTCACCGGCGCAGATGGACATCCGTTTGCGGTTGCGCTTACCGTAATATTTGCAATGGCCGGAACGCTTCCGTTGTTAACCCCGGTGAATGCAGCAATATCTCCGCTTCCTGAAGCGGCCAATCCTATTGAAGGAAAATCATTTGTCCAATCAAATGATGCCGACGCATTATTTGAAGTGAAAACAACGGCAGTTGTTTGTGCACCATTACAAATGGTTTGATCGGCTGGTTGATCTACCACAGGGCCATCATTCACGATGATCCTTGTTTCGGTAGTATCGGCACAACCATTGGCAGTTGCAACGATCAATTGCACATCGTAAGAACCGGCAGCGGTATAAGTGATGTCAAAATTGTTTGATGAACCCTGTGTTCCGTTTGAATTCCAAAGTATGCTCGTAACAGGATCGGTTGAAGTGATATTGGCTACAAATGTTGACTGTGAATTAACGCAGGCTTGTCTTGGACCTGAAATGAAGGCTGATGGTGCAGCAAACAGATTTACGTTCACCTGCTGAACGATCGTGTCTTTACAACCCGTTACACCGGTAACGATCAGTTGAACATCATAAACACCGGTTGCCGAATAGCTATGAGAAGTATTGTCCCCGGAACCGGTAGTGCCATCTCCGAAATCCCAACTATAGGAAGCTATTCCGAAAAGTGAATGAGAAGTATCAGTGAAATTAACTGCAGTATTGCTGCAACCTGGTTGTTGTGTATAAGTGAAACCGGCCACTATCTGTTCAATGCTAATGGTATCGATGCCAGGAACCTGTATCTCGCAACCGCCATTTGATTGCACCGTAACATTTGGAACATACACACCCGGTGTTGCATAGGTATGGAACACTGGTGCAGTCATTGAACTAAGCGTGGTGCCATCACCAAAATCCCAGATCACGCCATTCACATTTGTGAATACCGCGTCAAATCTCACATTCCTGCTGTTACAAGACGTTCCGCCTGCATAATCGATGGATGCGGTTGGCTGGAGCACGGTAACGGTATGCTGTGTTGTGCCGGTACAACCACTCGGTAATGTAACGGTAAGGGTTACCATATAAGTTCCGGGAAGCGTGAACACATGGGTTATCGTATCACCTGATCCCTGTGGGGTGCCATCACCAAAATCCCAAACGGCATTGGCAGATGGAATATCTGTATTATAAAAAGTTATCCCATGGGGTGCACAGGTAACAACAGTATCAGATGCAGTAAAATGCGGTGTGAATCCACCTTCGAGAGTAACTTTCAAAGTATCCCTGCAACCAAAATCATTGTAAGGGACCATCTCTACCCAAACGGTGCTATTCGCCGGGGGCGCAGGATTGAGCACCACATGTTGCCCGGTAGCGATCGTGGACGTAAAATTCTGGTTCCACCAGTTATAAAATTCAAATCCCGGAGGCGCATCTAAAGTTGCCGTGCCGGAGAAGCTACAATCGTATTGAACGTCAATAGAATTTCCGCAGGTGCTCTCCACATCTACATAAGCATAACCCCAATGCCCGCGGCGTACGCAGTCAGCAGTTGTGAATTCCAGGTACATCGTTTTACCGGCATAACCACGAAGACTGATAAACACGCTCGACCAAGGTTTATAAATAACAGAGGTGTCAACAGTAGACATCGCGAATCCCGGCAAATTCGTTGTTGAAATGTATTCGAACGAAGCGCAACTTACATAAGCATTCGCTGCAGAGTCGAAGAGGCGTGCGATGAATCGCGGCTGGGTCCATTCGGTATGGCCTGGATCCTGGAAAACCACAGCGTAGTCGTATTTCAGTGAGAAATTTGAATCGTTCAAGGGCACATGTAATACGTACTGGATACGTTCTGCCTGTGCCCCGATATTAGTATTACCAAGTTTAACTGCATAGTTGCTGCCATCTGGCGGATTGATAGGGAATAAACCAAACGGATCCAGTGCCGATGGCATGGTTCGTGGATAAACCCGATGGCGATTGTTGATAGGTGCCGATGGCGTAACCGCGATCACGTTGGTGGTTCCAACAGAGTCAACCGAACCGATAAAACAATTCCAATTAGTAAGGGTACCCTCCTCAAAATCAATGTTTGGCGGACAATCTGATGCAGCGGAATTGGTAGCTGGTGCATTCCTTCTCGTAGATGGAACCGGAACCAATTCATTCGTCATTGTGATGACACCAGATTCAGTCATTGTTCCGACCTTTCCTCCTTTACCGATCTTCGCAATACCATTCTTAAAGCCATAACATACGTCGATATCGGGCGTAGCCATAACAACCGCGCCCTTGTTGATCAGTTGCCATCTCTTTCCGGCCAGTACCGCCGAAGTATTGTTGGAAAAGTCGAAAACGATCTCGTAGCGGGCAGGAATAACCAGCACACCCGTATTATTGATGAAGCCCCATTTGCCATTTTGCTGAACGGCTGCAAGGCCATTAGAAAAATTCCTGGCGGCCTCAAATGAAGGCGGGCAGATCGCTCTGCCTGATTGATCGATAAAAGTAAAACGCTCGCCCTTCAGCACCCTTGCGAAGCCATCATGAAATGCTTCGATCTCATCCCAGTCGGAATTGTTTGAAATGGCGGAAATGGTTTGGGGTTCAAGCGAACGTTGGTTACTGTTCACCTGGGGAGATATTTGTTGTGCCTGCACACAATAGCAGGACAGCAAGAGTAAGATAGGTATAAGTTTTTTCATCGGCGTACTGGATCAGGGCCAGTTGCTGAATGGTTAATAATAGGATAAGCTGCTAACGACAGTTATGTTATTATTATTTTAACATGTATACAGATCGAGGATTTCTTCGCACGTGGAAACGTAAAACCACGAAGGGTTTCTACGCGGAATAGCGGTGAATGGGTCGGGAGTGGATCTTCGGGCAGTTTGATGGGGAAAAAATAAAAGGGCCGAGTGGCCCTTCTATTCTATAAAACCGGTAATAGGAATTACCCTTTCTTTTTCGTTGCGTTAATATAACTGTCGTACTTCGTTCCCAACACTTCTTTTAATCGTTGAGTAACCTTAATTTCCATTTGTTTGATCTGCTCTTTTTTCTCGCCTGATGTGAGTTTTTCCGAAGCATTGATGGCAGCTTTTTTCTGGGCTACGGTTTTGTTCAATTCATTTACAGAAGTCATCTGTGCATCGGTAAGGCCAAGGGAAAGCAATGGGTTTTGGTCGTTCTTTACATTTGTTTCTTTCGCAGTAGCTTTCTGCTGTTTTGGATCTACTTTGGTTACTGGTGCCGGGTTCGGATCATATTTTTGCGGCATCAGTTCTTCCTGCTTTACGGCCTTGCCACTCTGTGCAAATGAAAAAGCTGAAAAACCAACGGTTGCAATAACAAGAAATAATATTCTTTTCATTTTCATCGATTTAGTCTGCTAAAATTACATCTCTCAACCGAGAATTCCATAGGCGCGACCCAATTATTTTGCACATGGATAAATTGTTGTACTTCAGGAGATTTAACCATCTAAAACGGGTTAATTTGCGGTTGTCTTATGAATAGTGAAAACGGGGCTTGCGAATCTACCTTTAAACGTTAGCATCATTATGGGAATTGAAATTCAGCCTGGCATTATTGGATTGGTTGCCTGCGGCGGTAAAAGCAGCCGGATGGGTACCGACAAGAGCCTGCTCGATTATCATGGGCAGCCGCAACGGTATTATATCTTCCAGAGCCTCGTACCATTTTGTGCTCATGTATTTCTCTCCCTGAACCGGCAACAAAGCGACGATGAATTTTATCCTGTCATCCTCGATGACGAAAAATATGCCGAGTCGGGGCCCATTGCCGCTTTGTTAAGCGCCTGGTCAAAATTTCCCGAAAGCCGGATCCTGTTGGTGGGTTGCGACTATCCCCTGCTTAGATTCTCCGATATCGAAAGCCTGATTAATATTTACCGGCAAGCGAACACATCGGCGGCATTTTACGATAGCGATGCAGGAAAATATGAACCCGTGATAGGGCTGTACCATCCTAACGATCGTGATGTGCTGCTAAAGCTTTTTGAAAGCAGCAATTATTCTTTGCAATACTTCCTAAATGAAATAAATGCAGGCAAGTTTTTTCCCGTAGATAAAGAGAGCATCAGGAGTATCGATCATGGAGAAGATATGCAGGCATTAAAAGACAGGTTGAACTCATTATAACCGTAGCAGATGAACGAACAGGTAAAAAACGTTTTGATCACTAGAGTTACCAGCGATGGCGAATCAACAGTGCGGGATCAATTGGCCGTTGAAGACCCGCTTGAGATACAGGTGATATATAGTAGTGCAACCGGGAAGATGAAAAAAAATATTGCGATCACGATGCGAACACCCGGCCATGATGAAAACCTTGCTGCAGGCTTTTTGTTTACCGAGGGCGTTATCGCCGCCGATGCGATCGCCGGATTCAGTTGTGGAATGGATCGTAACCGCATCATCGTTGAATTAAAAGAAAACATTGTTCCCAATTTTCATAACAGTGAAAGAAATTTTTACAGCAGTTCCAGTTGCGGGATTTGCGGCAAGGCAAGCATTGAATCTACACAACTGAACACCGGATTTAGAACAGATCCCGATACAATCTTATTAAACCGGGAATTGATCCACGGGCTGCCATTAAAACTCCGATCCATGCAGGATGTTTTCGATAATACCGGGGGCATTCATGCCTGCGGCTTATTTAACCTGGAAGGAAATTGCATCGGGATAAGGGAAGATGTGGGCCGTCATAATGCGTTGGACAAACTGATCGGCGCTAATCTTGATCGTTTGCCATTGGCGGCCCATATACTCCTGTTAAGCGGGCGGGCAAGCTTTGAATTATTACAAAAAGCAGCAATGGCAGGTATCAGAATCGTGGTAGCAGTAGGCGCACCCTCAAGCCTGGCGGTTGAACTCGCGGAAGAAAACGGCATAACGTTAATCGGTTTCTTACGGGAGAACAGATTCAATGTGTACGCCGGGAAAGAGAGAATAAGCTGATAAATCAAAACTAAAAAGTCAAAAATCAAAAAAATGAGATGTTGAATATTTAGCATTCAACTTTCAACATCGAACAAATTAAGAAAATGAAACTTAGGATAAAAGGAAATTCATTACGGTTCAGGTTAACGAAAACAGAGGTGGGTCAAATCGCTGCTGAAGGATCTTTAAAAGAAGAGACCTGGATCGGCAACAATACCCTCACGTACTGCATTCAAAAGAAAGAAACCGATTCATTACAGGCGAGTTTTGAAAATAATAAGATCACGTTATATGTTCCATCGGCATTTGCAAATGAATGGCCTTCGAATGAGATCGTTGGTTGTAACGCCATGATGGATATTCCCGGCGATAAGAAATTATTTCTCCTGTTGGAAAAAGACTTTGTTTGCCTAGATGAAACAATGGAAGATCAGTCCGACAATTACGAAAATCCCAACCAGGCCTGCGCACCATGATGGAGGAAAAAAATATCGCTCCCCAACCACTAGCTGAGAATCCAGGAACATTCACCGGATTGAAGCTTGGACCATTAAAAAAAATGGCAGCGGGTATTCCTGCGGTGGCGTCGAGCATGAAACATATACTTGCTGAAGCAGGGCTTATTCGTGGGTGGAAGGCGTTGAATAAATTAAACCAGAAAGATGGATTTGATTGCCCGAGTTGTGCATGGCCTGATCCGGATGATGAAAGAAGTGGTCTTGGTGAATACTGTGAGAATGGTGCAAAAGCAGTGGCAGATGAAGCAACGCTCAAAAAGATCGACGCCGGTTTTTTTGCAATGCATTCGGTGCATAAACTTTCACTATTGTCGGATCTTGAGATCGGCAAAACCGGCCGCATTGCCGAACCAATGTTCCTTCCGGTTGGAGCGACGCATTATCAACCGATCAGTTGGGACGCTGCTTTTGAAAAGATCTCGGTTTCACTTAACCAACTCTCCTCTCCTGACGAAGCGATATTCTATACTTCCGGGCGGACCAGTAATGAAGCCGCATTTTTATACCAGCTTTTCGTTCGCGAATTCGGAACGAATAATCTCCCCGATTGCAGCAACATGTGTCATGAGAGCAGCGGTGTTGCCCTTGGTGAATCATTGGGCATCGGCAAAGGATCGGTGAAGCTGGAAGATTTTTACGAAGCAGAACTGATCATCATCCTGGGTCAGAACCCGGGAACCAATCATCCCCGGATGTTATCGGCATTGGAAAAAGCAAAGTCGAATGGTGCGACGATCATTTCGATCAACCCGCTGCCCGAAACGGGCTTAATGGGATTCTCACATCCGCAACAGTTAAATAGTTTTTTAAGAGGGGGTACGGCACTCACCGATATTTTCTTACCAGTGAAGATCAATGGCGACATGCCGTTGTTACAAGCCATCGAAAAAATACTGATCGAAGAAGATTCAAAAGCACCGGGCACGGTGCTCGATCATTCCTTCATTGAAAAGAGCACATCGCAATTCGTTGCATTGAAGGATCACTTGTCGCAATTGAACATTGCAACACTTTCAAAACAATGCGGCATTGATGAGGCGGATATCAGGTCGACAGCAATGGCGTTGAAGAATAAGAATAAGATCATTGCCTGCTGGGCAATGGGTCTCACCCAACATAAGAATGCGGTTGACACGATCAAGGAGATCGTTAACCTGCTATTGATGAAAGGAAGCATCGGCAAGCCCGGCGCAGGCACCTGCCCCGTTCGCGGTCATAGTAATGTGCAAGGTGATAGAACAATGGGAATCTATGAGAAGCCTTCTATTGCATTTCTTGATGCGCTCGCAAAAACTTTTGATTTCGATCCCCCGCTCAAGCAGGGTTATGATGTAGTGGAGAGCATTCATGCTATGCACGAAGGAAAAGCGACTGTCTTCATAGCGATGGGCGGAAACTTCCTGTCTGCAACGCCGGATACCTTGTACACTGCAGAGACCTTACGGAGATGTTCGCTGACCGTTCATGTTTCTACCAAACTCAATCGCAGTCATTTGGTACACGGTAAAGAAGCGCTGATACTTCCTTGTCTTGGCAGAAGCGATAAAGATATCATCAATGATGAACTGCAGATCGTGAGTTGCGAGAATTCTATGGGAGTAGTTCAGCAATCGAAAGGAATGCTCAGCCCCGTATCTGGAAACCTACTTGGCGAACCAGTTATCGTTTGCAGGCTTGCCAATGCGGTTTTGAAAGACCGAACGGTGATCAACTGGAACAGTTACATGCAACACTATGATCGAATCCGCGACGATATCGAAAAGGTTATCCCGGGATTTAATGATTATAATAAAAGGGTCCGTGAACCGGGCGGCTTCTACTTACCCAATTGCAATCGGGAGGGCTGGTTCAATACCTGCGATAAAAAAGCAGCATTTAATGTTGCTGTTTACAGTGAATTTGAAACGAGGCCAGGTGAATTGGTAATGATGACCATTCGCAGTCATGATCAATTCAACACTACGATATATGGCCTGGATGATCGTTACCGCGGCATCTATCATGAGCGGAGAGTTGTATTAATGAATCAACAAGACATGAATGAGTTGGGGCTTGCTCAAAAAGAGATCGTCGACCTCATCAATGAATACGGCGGCGTAAAGCGCATTGCCTCAAGATTTATTGCGATCGCCTACCCCATTCCGAAAGGTTGTGTGGCCACCTATTTCCCTGAGGCCAATGTGCTGGTGCCGGTGAATAGTGTTGCAGATAAGAGCAATACGCCGACGTCGAAGACGGTTGCGGTGAGGGTGTTGAAGAGTTCAAGGGTTTGATGGTTCAAAGGTTTAAATCGTTTAAGGCGTTTAAAGATAAAAGGAAGTCAATGAAAACAAACAAAGAATTAAGAGCTGAATACGACGAAATAAAACCAAAGATCGGCGTCTTCCAGGTTACCAATCTCGTCAACGGGAAAATATTCATCGACAGCAGCGTAAATCTTGAAAAGATCTGGAACCGTCATCGGGTGGAATTAAATTTTGGCAATCATCGCAACGAGTCCTTGCAGAAAGACTGGAAAGAATTCGGCGAGGACAATTTTAAATATGAAATACTGAGCGAGATCAAGCAATCGGATGATGGGAACACTGATTACGCCAAAGAAGCAAAATCATTAGCTAAAATGTTCATTGAGGATCTGAAACCCTTTGGAGAGAAAGGATACAATTGAAGGTTAAAGGTTAAAGATTAAAGAGTAAAGATTAAGGCGATACGCCGAGCGGTATTATTGCTTCAGGGGTTTCTTACGTTTCACTTTTGACGTCTCCCATTTTTTACTTTCCTTTCCCAGCCTAGTCTCCTGCAGAGGACTGGCCCTTCCTGGCACAGTTTCTCGCACAGGATCGTACGGAATTCGCGGGCACCATTTTAACAAGCCACTTGGCTCATCGCAGGGTGCTCCTGACCTTCTAATAGCCTGCTTCGGGTCTGGCTCGTATCTCGTTCGCCCCTGGTACATAGATGGTGCATTATTTAATGCACCATCTATGCACTATCCCCGAACATGGTACGACGCAGATCCGAACGGGGTGCGGCTGTGATGCAGCTCAAAGATCCAGGACTCAAAAGCGCTCCGCTTTTTATCACATTTCCCAGCTCCTGATCCTTCAATTTTTGCTATTTCAATTTGATTTTCGGCCTCCAAAACTATATAACAAATATTCACTGCTGTTTCACCCAAATCGCGTAAATTTATACGTGATTTCCAATCCTTTGAGTAAGCCGCATTGATCAATTAAAAGCTTTATATATGCACATTTTTTTACTCAAAGGAAAACTGGCTACCCGGAATTCAAGGAAATTATTAACGCTCGCCTCCGCACTCTTGCTCAGTTCAATTTCATTTGCCAATTCATGGTACGTAAACGATGGCTCCACTTCTGGTGACGTGTTCACAACGGCTGTTGGAAACAATGGCAATGCCGGCACCCCAGCGGCGCCATTTCTTACAGTTCAATTTGCTATCGGCGCCGCATCGGCTGGTGATACAATTTATGTAGATGCGGGCACTTATACCGATGGAGACATCAACATCAATAAATCGCTTGTGTTGCGTGGCGCCAAATGGGGTATTCACGCCGGACCAGAAGCCAATCCTGTTGGAAGAGGAACGGATGAATCAATTATTGCAGGTGGGTCGGGAATTTATTTCGCACAGAGTACCGACAACATAACCGTGGATGGATTTTATATCGATCTCGGCAATGGTATCCGCGGTATTGAAGCACGCGGTCTTAACAGCACCGTTGTAAATAATATGGTGGCCGGCACTGTGAACCTGCTCATTCAACAGGCAGGCATTTCTACCAGGGCCAATGCCCCTTCGCGGGTGCATAGCTATCATGTTCAGTATAACAATGTGAAGGATTGCCGCAACGATTTCTTCTTTGATGGTGCGCAGGAGAATATTTCAGAATTCAGTTACAACTATGCATCGGGCGCTTTCACTGCGGGATTCCAGATCACGCTAAGCAATGGGCACCTGTTCCTCGCGAATGTATCAGAGAACAACAATTATGGACTGATCGTTAACAAAGGCAGTACTACCATCGAAAGAAATACATTCAACGCAAATAACATTGCCGGCGTTCGTCTTGCGGGTACGGCAAACACTTCCAACAACAGCATCCAGTTCAATTACTTTACGAATAATTTCACGGGAATTGCACTGACGGATGATCATCCTGCTGCGGTGAACAATTCTGCACATTATAATTCCTTTGGATTGAATGGACAGAATATCACGAACGATCATGCAGCCAGTTTCAATGCCACCTGCAATTGGTATGGTACAACGGTACAGGCATTGATCAACCTCACCATCGGTGGCGCCGGAAGTACAACTTTTGTTCCTTTCCTTACCGATGGAACAGATACAGATCCCGTGGTGGAAGGATTCCAGCCAGATCAGGCCAATTGCATCGTGTTACCTGTGAAACTCACCAGCTTTACTGCTGTTCCTAAAAATTATGATGTGCTCCTGAACTGGCAAACAGAACAGGAGATCAACAGCAGTCATTTCATCGTTGAGCGCAGTACGAATGGATTTAGTTTTACTTCGATCGGTCGCGTGGAAGCGAAAGGGACCAGTGATACAAGAGTGGCCTATCATTTTACAGATAACAAACCAGTGATCTTTGATCGCCCCGTTTACTACAGGCTGAGATCGGTTGACAAGGATGGTTCATTCCAGTATTCAAGGATCGTATATGTGGTGCTGAAAACAGCAGGTTCACATGTGCAGAATGTTTATCCTAATCCTGCAAAGGCGGGTTCCATCGTCACTGCCGATTTTATTGCTCCGGTGAATGGCACGATCACGCTCTGGATCGTAAATGCGATTGGTCAAACCATATCAACAACAAACCTCCAGGTTGTGAAAGGATCAAATAAGATAAAAGTTCAGCTTCCGGCATCCAGCGGAATACACTACCTCCTGTTCCAGGATAACGAGAACACACAAAAGGTTCCCTTGGTTATCGAGTAACCTTCCAGGAATTAGATCAAAAAGCCAGTGGGTTTCTCACTGGCTTTTTCATTGTGTAAATGTTGTATCTTTAAGAACACCGCCGGCATATGAAACTAACTGTACGATCCCTTATAACTTACAGGATTTGTTTTGTACTGATGCTCGCAAGCATTGGCAGTACACGTTCGACTGCGCTTAATTATTATTGGATCGGTGGATCAGGCAACTGGTCTGATCTTTCTCATTGGGCAACAACCTCCGGGGGAACAGTGTTGCAAACCCAGATCCCCACTGCACTCGATGATGTTTACTTTGATGGTAATTCATTCTCTGCCGCCGGCCAAACCGTAAATTTTGATGCACTCACCGTTTTGGTAAGAAGTGTTAACTGGACAGGCGTTACAAACAATCCACAGATGTCGCTGCCGTATGGACGGTTAATGAAGATATACGGGTCTTTGACGTTGGTACCGGGAATGCAGACAAACATATTCGGTGATATCAGTTTCGAAGCAACGACAGCAGGCCACACTATACGGATGGGTAACCAACTTCTGCCCAAGGCTGTTGTCTTTAATGGTGTAGGTGGAAGCTGGACCCTGATGGACGCTTTTACCTCTAACAATCGGGTGTCGTTGAATGCCGGAACATTAAACACTAACGGCCAGGCGTTCAGGGCCAATCAATTCTGGTCTTCCTCCACTGCAACACGAACACTTACCTTGGGCAATTCGGTTTTCACTCTTGATGGTTCGTCTATGGCATTTTGGATCGAGAATACCGGCTGCACCGTCAATGCCGGAACGTCGACGATAAATTTTGTTACCGACGATGCGGAACTGCGAACGATCACGCCAACCGCAAATACTTTTTACAATGTGAATTTTACCGCTCCACATGCGGGTTACCTGGTGGGGTCGAATAATTTCCACGATGTTGATTTTGCCGGTACCGGAAACGTGGTGAATGCCTGCACGTTTCATAACCTCAGCTTTCATAAGCATGGTAATCTGCAAGCCAGTAATTCTTTTAATGACCTCAGCTTCACTGCCGGTTACACGTATACGCTCTGGCAGGTAAGCACACAAACGATAAATGGCACATTCACGGCCAATGGCAATTGTTCGGCATTGATCGCGATCAATTCTGAGAGTGCGGGTGTTCCTGCATTCATCGTTCATCCTTCAGGACCTGTAAGTATTTCTTATGCGATCCTGAGAGATATACATGGAAACGGCGCAACCGGGTTTTCTGCGATCAATTCAACCGACCTTGGTAATAATACAGGGTGGACATTCACAACGGTAGGAATTCAAAATCTCTACTGGATCGGGAACAGCGGAAACTGGAATGACGGTACTCATTGGTCACTCAGCAGTGGCGGCCCCCCCTCAGGATGTGCTCCTACTCCACTCGACAATGTATTTTTTGATGCAGCGTCGTTTACACAGGCCGGGCAGTCGGTTGTTATCAATGTGCCAACTGCTTATTGCCGGGATATGGACTGGACCGGCGCATTATTTAATCCACAATTGGATGATACCTCTGCAGACAACTACCTTAAAGTATTCGGGTCGTTGAAATTCATTCCACAGATGAACATGCATCATATCGGGAAGACCAGTTTTGAAGGGAATACAACAGGTAAAACGATCACGTCTGCCGGAAAAAAATTCCTGAATGAAGTATTCCTGGGTTATCCCGGCGGCGAATGGACGCTATTAGACGCTTTCAGATCTGATACCTCTCTTGCGTTCAGGGCAGGAACATTTAATACGAATGGACAAACACTCACCCTTTCCAATTTTCTTTCGCTGGATCCTTATGACCGAACATTAAATATGAGCAATTCGGTCTTCAACCTAACGGGCATTGAAGCATGGAATGCGCAGAATGGACAGATCACGCTCAATTGCGGCACATCGGTGATCAACTGTTCAAATGCAACCGGCGTTCAGTTCTTTGGAAACACTTCCATTCCGCTTACGTTTTACGATCTGAATTTCACTTCTCCTGCGCCGACAAATTCCGTGCTCCGTTATGAAAGTAATTTCCATAATGTGAAATTTTTTGGTGATGGTATCATTGCAGAGGCAAATCACTTTAACAACGTAACCTTCGTTGGCAATGGCGAATTCGTTGGAAGCAGCGATTTTCATGACCTGAACTTAACCGCAGGAAGAACCTACCGCTTCTGGCAGCACCACACTCAAACGCTCTCGGGAGCGCTAAATGCAACCGGAACCTGCAACGCTTTACTGACTATGTCGTGTAATATCCCCGACAGCACGGCTTACATCTCACATCCGCCGGGAGCTGTGAATGTTTCAAACGTCGTAATGAAAGATGTTCATGGGATTGGAGGCGCCGTATTTACAGCAACCAACTCAAATGATCTCGGCAATAACACCGGATGGAATTTCGTTGTATCCGGATCACAAAATCTTTACTGGATCGGCAACAGTGGAAATTGGGAAGATGGTAATCACTGGTCGCTCACCAGTGGTGGCCCGGCATCAGGATGTTCGCCTACGCCGCTTACAAATGTTTTCTTTGATGCAAATTCATTTAGTCTTCCCGGCCAGAACGTAGCCCTGAATATTACCACTGCGTATTGTCGTGATATGAATTGGACAGGCGTTACTAACAAACCTAAGTTCGGTGTTAACTCCGGAACACAATTCCTGAAATTGTATGGGTCCCTGACCCTTGTGGATCCTTTGCAGATGTCGCTATTCTTCGGAGGACAATGGCATTTCGAAGCAACAGATATCGGTCACACGATCGACCAGGCCGGCCATTCATTCACGAACAATGCTGAATTCAATGGGAATGGCGGAGGGTGGACGTTATTGAACAATTTCGCGGCCGATATCATCTGGTTTAACAAAGGGACACTCAATACCAACAACGATACCGTATCAACAAAGAATTTCTGGTCGATCACCAATAATACAAGGGTGCTCAATATGGGCTCCTCCATATTCAATACAGGTGAATCGCCGGCATTTTGGATAGAGAACCAGGGCATCACGGTCAACGCCGGTACATCAAAGATCAATTGCGGCGGAACGATGGTTTCGTTTATTGATGAAGGCCCCAATCATGATACTTATTACGACCTTGAATTTACCGGCTTGGCGGGTACAACGGGGCTGATCCTTGGTTCATGCGATTTTCATGATGTAACATTTACCGGAAACGCAAGTATCAACTTCCCTTGTAATTTTCATGATGTAGCGATCGCCAACAACGGCCAATTCATCGACAATAACAGTTACCACAACCTTAGCCTGTCTGCAGGATTTGCCTATACCTTCTGGCATGGACGAACACAAACAATCAACGGGAACCTAACTGCTTCGGGTACCTGCAGTGCCAATATCACTTTTTCATCCGACATTCCCGACAGCACTACTACGATCAATCATCCTAATGGCGCCGTTGTTGTAGACTATGCCATCATGCGTGACGTTCACGGCATTGGTGGGACGGGCTACACAGCGAATCTTTCACTCGACCAGGGAAATAATAATGGCTGGACATTTAACAGCTCGGGAAACCCCGACCTCTATTGGATCGGAAACAGTGGTGAATGGGCAGATCCCACCCATTGGTCATTTACCAGTGGCGGCCCTCCCGCGGGATGCATTCCAAGTGCCATCACCAACGTATTCTTCGATGCGAACTCCTTTCCAAATCCCACCAGCATCTGTACCATTATTGGTTCTGCATCGTGCAGAAATATGGATTGGACTGGCGTAACCAATTCTTCGAGCCTGGCCAGCGGACCGGCCGCAACTGAACTCAAAATATATGGTTCATTGAAACTGGTACCATTCATGAATTATGATTTCACGGCACAAACAAAATTCGTTGCTACAACTCCTGGTCAAACGATCGAGTGTGCGGGGCGTCGCTTCTGGCGAATTACAGAATTTAACGGGATCGGAGGAGCATGGAAAATGATCGACAACTTCACGACGGATACATTGAATCTAATTGCAGGCACGCTCAACAGCAACGACCAAACTGTAACCGCGGGTTCATTCTGGTCGATGTCGGATAAGACCCGCCGTCTTGAAATGGGTTCATCAGTCTTTGATCTTTCGGTTGATTCCGCCTGGTTAGTTTCTAATTCGGGATTCACCCTGGATGCCGGAACATCAGTGATCAACCTGTTGCATGCAAATGGTTACCTGCGGGATAACAACAGCGTACCTGATACTTATTACGATGTCAACTTCATTGGCAATGACGAAAGTCATATTTTAGGTTCGAACATTTTTCACAATGTGAATTTTGCGGGCAATGGATACATCCATGCTCCCAATAGTTTCAATGACGTGGTATTTCAGCGTGATGGCCAGATAAGATCAAGCAACAACTTTCACGATCTCTTCTTCTCCGCCGAACATACTTACACTCCATGGCAGGGAACAACACAAACGATAATTGGCAGGTGGATGGTACAGGGAAGTTGTACAGAATACATCGTTCTACTTACCGACCAGGCAGGTTCATTTGCAACATTCAATGTGGCAGCGGATTCTGTTTTCGGTCATAATATTCATATCAGGGATATTCATTGCACCGGCAGCGCCATATTCATGGCTTATAATTCTGTTGATCTTGGAGGCAATGCTGGTTGGCTATTTACCACTTTACCACCGCTTGGGAATGCAGGACCGATTTCGGGTCCCACTAGTTTCTGCGGAGGTGCTACTGGTATAAACTACCAGGTATCCCCCGTACAAGGTTCTATCTATTACACATGGACAGTGCCCCCGGGTGCAACGATCGTATCCGGACAAGGCACCACTTCTGTGATCGTTGATTTTGGATCGGCTTCAAGTGGAAATATTTCAGTTATCACAAATAACGGATGCAATGTTGGTGTCAACAGCGACCTGGGAATCACGTTCAATACACCTGCCACGCCCGATGTTTCTATTTCAACTTCTCCGGGAAATGTAATTTGTCCGGGTGGAAATGTAACGTTCACTGCAACGGCTAACAATACAGGCGGTGGTACAGTTAGTTATGATTTCTTATTGAACGGGTCGTCTGTTCAAAATGGAAATGCTGCTACCTATTCAAATAACAGTCTCGCCGATGGAGATATCATCAGTTGCGTTATCACGATAACGGGAGGCCAATGCATCACGGGCAATACTGCTTCATCTGCCCCAATAACGATGACAGTTGATCCTTCTGCAGGAACGGTGAATGCAAATGCGGGCAATGATGTTTCCATATCCGCCGGTCAAACGACCCAATTAAATGGCACTGGTGATCCAGGTACTTATTTATGGACACCAGCAACTGGATTAAGTGCGGTGGATATACACAACCCAACGGCATCACCTTCGGTAACCACAAGCTATACCTTTACAATCACCGATGCACTTGGTTGTGTAGGCTCCGACGTGGTAGTAGTGACAGTATTAAGCGACCCCGATCCGGATTGCCTAATTGAACCAATGGCTGCGATAACGCCAAATGGAGACGGTATTCATGAAAAATGGATCGTGAAAAGGGGTTCCTGCAACGGCGTTGTTTCGGTGAATGTGTTTAACCGGTATGGCGCATTTGTTTACAGGAACCAACATTATAACGATGATTGGCAGGGAACATATAAAGGCCAGCCGCTTCCTGATGGAACCTATTATTATTACATAGAATATACCGACAGTAACGGGCAACGTACCAAACTTCGGGGGAATCTAACCATTTTACGATAAGCGAAAACTTATACATTTTTTATCCTACGCATCATGAAACTATCTACAACAAGTCCTGCCCTGTTGAAACAATGGAGGCATATCTTCACCCTGTCGATCCTTCTCTCCTTTTCATTTCAATCTAAAGCCGTCAATTACTATTGGGTTGGCAATGGCGGCAACTGGTCGGACCTCAACCATTGGGCAACAAGTTCCGGCGGAACTACCTTTCATACGCAGATCCCAACGGCACTCGATGATGTGTACTTCGATGGCAACTCGTTCACCGCTCCCGGCCAGGTTGTTGTGTTCGATGCCTTAACGGGACTTGTGCGTGATCTCAATTTTACCGGGGTCAGCAATTCTCCAAGAATTACCGGCGATAACCTGGTTAAGATATATGGTTCATTGACGCTGGTAGCTGCAATGGATCTGGACCTGAATTACACTGCTGATATAAGCTTTGAATCAACCAGCCCGGGCAAAACCATTACCATGGCGGGACAGATCGCCGCCGGCAACATGATCTTTAATGGCGTTGGCGGTTCATGGATATTCCAGGATGAGTTTCACACAGACTATTTTATTCAGCTCAACAATGGAACGATCAATACCAATGATCAAACAGTTTATGCAAGTGGATTCTTTTCTTATGGCACGGCTGCAAGGTCATTGATCCTCGGAAGTTCTGTTATCAATTTGACAGGAGTACAAAGCAATTCAGCATGGACCGCACAAACTGCCGGCCTTACGGTTAACTGCGGAACGTCGGTGATCAATTGCTGGAGAGAATATTCATCCTTCCAGGGGGGAAATAAAAATTATTACGATATCAATTTTACCAGCCCGATAGAGGAAGGATATTATAACAATAGCGGAACCTGCCACAATGTAACATTCAGCGCCGGCGGCCGTATTGGCGGCACGAGCAGTTTCAATAAACTCACAATCCAGAAAAGCGGTCATTTTGAAAAGAGCAATAGTTATGGGGAGTTGAATCTTACACCTGGATTCGGGTATATTATCAATACCGCCACAACACAAACCATCAATGGTGCTTTACATGCTAACGGAACCTGCATTGCACCGATCCTGATTACAACAGATACGGCAGGAAAATTTGCAACGATCGCCAGTGCTGCTTCGTCGATCGACGCCGCATATGTTGTGATGCGTGACATCCATGCAAATGGCGCTGCAAGTTTCACAGCATTGAATTCTACGAACCTTGGTAATAATACGGGATGGACGATCAATGGTGCTGCATCGCAGAATTTTTACTGGATCGGCAATGGCGGCAATTGGGATGATGTGAGCCACTGGTCGCTCACAAGTGGAGGTACAGCAGTGTCATGTTTGCCGGGCCCTAATGATAACGTTTTCTTTGACGCAAACTCATTCACGGCATCTGCCCAGGTAGTTCAGATAAATGTTCCGTTTGCTTATTGTCATGATATGAATTGGACCGGTGTAACCAATGGCCCCACCATCAATACCGATCTTCTTGCAGAGAATGTTTTGAAAATTTTTGGATCACTCAGCTTTGATCCCGGAATGAATTCAACATTGGGAGAAGTTGATTTTGAAGCACCCGATGCGGGGCACACTATCACGATGGCTGGACGAAATATTAGGGAAGCAAGATTTAATGGTGTTGGGGGTGAATGGACATTCCAGGATGCATTTAATGTTGGCGAATTTGTTTATTTCTACGGCGGCACCATTAATTCAAATGATCAAACGGTAAATGCGTCGGGATTCGCCATTTTCGGATCGGCGCCACGTACACTCAATATGGGCGCTTCCGTATTTAATATGTCGGGTGCATCAAGCAATAGTATATGGATCGTTTATCCCACTGGCTTCACATTAAACAGCGGCACTTCCGTGATTAACTGTGGACGGGAGTTCGCTTCCTTCCAGGGAGGAGGAACTGGTCCCGGGACGTTGGTTTATTACGACGTAAATTTTACTTCTACCACTGGCACGGCATATGTTGCGAATAGCCAGGCTTTCCATAACGTTGAATTTGCATCGGCGGCGCATGTAGATAAAGCGAATACTTTTAACAAGGCAACTTTCCACATGAACGGAACCTTGCATGACAGCAATAGTTTTGATACGTTGGTATTCAGCCCAGGATATGACTATTTACTAATGAACGGAAAAACCCAAACAGTAAATGAACTGTTGGATGCGAATGGATCTTGCGGTGCTTATATCACTATCAATTCAGAAAATGCCGGAAGTTTTGCAACTATAAGTCATCCCGCAGGAAATGTAGATGTCGTGCATGCCATATTGAAAGATATTCATGCAACTGGTGGGGCAAACTTTACCGCTAACAGTTCGATCAATAACGGAAATAATAATGGCTGGACTTTCACAACACCTGCTGTACAAAACATGTATTGGATCGGGAATGGCGGTAATTGGGGAGATGGAGCCCATTGGTCGCTCACAAGTGGCGGACCGGCGGCGGGTTGCGCACCGGGACCAACTGACAATGTTTTCTTCGATGCCAATTCATTTACGCTTCCATCCCAGGATGTGAACATTAATGTGCCGGTTGCTTTTTGCCGCGACATGACCTGGACTGGGGTTACCAATGGTCCGCGAATTGTGATAGACTTTCTATCAGGAAATACTTTAAGGATCAATGGGTCCCTCGCTTTTGATCCGGGAATGACGACGGTATTGTCGGGTGATGTTTATTTTGATGCAGCGCTACCTGGTCAAACCATTACGATGGCAGGCAAGGAATTTGGAACTATTCATTTTACCGGCAATGGTTCCTGGACGATGTTAGATGAATTTACCTCACTGGATCCGATGTATCTCGAATCGGGAACGCTTAATTTCAACGACCAGGTTGTAAATGCATCTGCATTTTATTGTAACAATTCCACGCCGAAAGCGCTGAATATGGGAGCCTCTGTATTTAATATCTCCGGCGCATCGAGCAATAGTTGCTGGAATGTTTATTCAACCAATTTTATGCTGAATAGTGGCACCTCCACGATCAACTTCACCGGGCCAACGGCTGTTTCGTTTGCTGGCAACAATGGAAACCTGGCATTTTATGATGTCAATTTTCATCACACGAGTAATACAGCATGGATCGGGGGCAACCACCAGTTCCATGATGTGGTTTTTGACAATGCCATTTATATCCAGGATCAGAACAGTTTTCACGATGTTCATTTTAAAGCGGATGCAGAATTACACCGCAGCAACAGCTTTCACAATTTTGATGGCACTGCCGGCTACACCTACCTGTTAGGCGATGGAACAACACAAACAATTAATGGAAGATGGTTGATACAGGGAACCTGCACCAATTACATCGTATTGCAGACAAATACCAATGCTGCTTTTGCGACAGTAATCAAGAATGCTGATTCCGTCCTGGCACATAACGTGCATATACGCGATATCCATTGTACCGGTGGCGCCAATTTTATGGCATACAATTCTGTGGACCTTGGAGGAAATACAGGGTGGAATTTCACTACCCTCCCACCGCTATTCGATCCAGGATTGATCAGTGGACCTTCAGCGGTTTGCACAGGATCTTCGGGCATTGCTTATCACATCGCTGCCGTACAGGGTGCGATCTACTACGAATGGACAGTACCTGCAGGTGCAACGATCATGAGCGGCCAAGGCGATACACTTATTGTAGTTGATTTCGGTACCGCTGTTGGTGGTACGATCTCGGTTCGTTCTTATAACGGTTGTAGCTACGGCGCAACGACGAGTGCCCTGGCGATAAATATTTCCAGCACGATATTCCCCAGCGTTATGCTAACGGCAAATCCAGGAAACAGTATTTGTATTGGCATACCGGTTACATTCACTGCATCAGTGCAAAACACTGGCGGCGGTACCGTGACTTATGATTTCTTTCACAATGGGGTAAATGTTCAAAGCGGTACCAATGATTTTTATACCACTGCTGCATTGTCCGATAATGATTCAATAAGTTGTACGATCTCTGTGGTGGGTAGCAGCTGCTTCTCCTCAATTCCTATCCCATCCAACACGATCTTTATCGATTCTTTGCCGCAACTTACTCCCGCTGTTGCCATCACTGCAAATCCCGGCACTACGATTTGTTCCGGAACGAACGTGACCTTCACGGCGACAGCATCCAATACCGGGAGCAGTTCGATCGTATTCGATTTCCTGGTAAACGGAAGTTCGGTGCAAAGCAGCAGTGCAAATACTTACAGCAGTTCAGGCCTCGCTGACGGGGACATCGTCAGTTGTAACATTACCATATCAGGTGCTGGCAATTGCTTTACATCCAATACTGCCTCGTCCAATACCATCAGTATTTCAGTAGGATCTGGTTTTACGCCATCCGTTTCGATTGCCGCAAGTCCGGGTACAACGGTTTGTCCCAATACACCCGTTGAATTCACGGCAACAAGTTCTGTCCCTGTGGGAGCATCGATCAACTATGATTTCATTGTAAATGGAAATATTGTGCAATCTGGTGCATCTGGAACTTACACTTCGATCTTACAAAATGGTGATATCGTAAGCTGCACCGTGACCGTTAGTGGTGCGCCCTGTATCAGTACTCCCACTGCCAATTCAAATAGTATCCAGCTAACAGTTGATCCTTCTTTTGTTCATGTAAACGTAAATGCCGGCCCGGATGTAACGATCACCGCTGGTCAAAGCACGCAATTACAGGGAACAGGAGATCCTGGTTTGTATCTATGGTCACCAGGCAACGACCTTACCAATCCTTATACTCTAAATCCGGTGGCGTCGCCTGGCTCAACTACCATGTACACGCTACAGGTAACGGATACGGTGAGTGGTTGCTACGGATTTGATAGCGTATTGGTGTCTGTAACAAGAGGAGGATTTCGCTTTATGGCTGCCATCACACCAAATGGAGATGGCATCAACGACAAATTCATCATCAGCTATCATGAACAACCGGTGGACGCCAGGCTAACCATATTTAACCGCGATGGCCGCATAGTCTTTCAAACACAGCATTACCAGAATGACTGGAAAGGAACATTCAATGGAAAGGGATTGCCTGATGGCACTTATTATTTTGTTGTTGAGTATGTAGATGATAGTGGCAAGGCGCAGAAAGAACGAGGGGATGTAACAATACTCCGTTAGAATTTTGAAAATAATTTTTTTGGCCCCTTTTGTCTTGATACGAACAGGAAAGAAAAGGCCTTATTAATTTGATGGAATGCAATGACGGAACCTCAACCGCAACATTGATACCAACTTTCCCAATTTTCTTTTGTTCCTTTTTGCTTGCCCAAAAAGGAACGCAAAAAAGGCCCCGCGAACGATATACATCGCGTTCGCGGCAATGCCTTGATTTAGCTTCAGTACAACTGTAACTTCGCCATTTGTACTCGCTTCAATACTTGATAATTTGTATCGGCATTTTTTTCCGCCTTAAATGTTGGCCTCATAATAGATCCGTTAAGAATATTGAAGAGAAGGGCGTAAGATCGCTTCGCGATCTTACGAAATTTGTATCAACACATAGGTGGCGGTTATCTCGTCGTCGGATTCTTCCAACCAGTCTTTCCAGCACATTGGGATCCTAAGCTTAGAATTCCACGTGGACAAGTTGTCGCG
>JADMIO011717968.1_pt1 | contig 68975 bp, 62 predicted proteins | sample 8958161 | NCBI WGS metagenome assembly JADMIO01 (sample SAMN16585339, study PRJNA669376) | soil metagenome | isolation source: Crop rotation soil | place: USA: Cullars Rotation, Alabama | collected 2011 | reverse complement strand
GGGTTTCCACTTCCGCCGTAACGCGGATCCTCGCTTGACCACCTGATGGCCCACTCTTTGCCTTCGACCGGAGCCAGCAATGGCTCCGGCGCCGGGCTTAGCTCCAAATCCAGACCGAAATTTATCAGTAATAATCGGTCTTCCTGATTCTCCCCGAAAAAGCGAAGCACAAACGCTTCCGGACCCAGTACTGCCCCATCCAGGCGCCCCGTGCAATTTCGTGAGAATACTGGATCCTGTCGGCGCAGCTTCAGCAAATCGCAGTGCAGACTGTATGTTTCCGGATGCTGATCGAGTTCGGAGTGATCCAACTTGCTTTGCCAAAAGGATTCTTCACTATCCGGCTCTGCGAGATAGAGCTCACTTTCGGGGCTTGAAATTGTCGGGAATTGTCTAAGAAATTCCTTTCGCCCCTTCGCCACCAATCGCGCTAATTCCGGCTTGTGGTCCGCAAAATAGCGGAAGGGGGTTGACGCTCCGAACTCTTGTCCTTGAAACAGCATAGGAGTTGCTGGACCTAATAATAGCAACGCCGTCATTGCTCTGAACCGGCCCGGGCTGGTTAGCTGATGCACCCGTAAACCGCGCAATGAATTTGCTACCTGATCATGATTCTGAATGAAGACGATAAACTGGCAAGGATGTATTTCCAACGCCGGTGTGCCTCTATGCTTCTGTTGCCACCTGTACCATTGGCCCTGGTAGAGAAAGCCATACTTCAAGGCGGAAATGAATTCCTGTGGCCTACCTTTGTAATCGCTGTAATATGCCTCACCCCGCCCACGTAACGCAACCATCGCACTATGATGAAAATCATCATTCCAAAGTGCGTCCAGATCATACCCTCCATTCTCGGCGGCTCGGAGTAACTTCGCGTGCTGACACTCGTTTTCTCCCACCAAATACAAGGATCGTTTTCCCGCAATTTCGCGTAACTGTTGTGATAGAGCTTTCAGGATGTGGATGGGGGACGAATCGAACATTTGCTGCGTCGCGTCTAACCTAAGCCCATCTAAATGAAATTCTTCAATCCAATAGGCTGCGTTCGAGAGAAACAATTCACGGACCGGTCCGCTGTTTTCATCGTCAAAATTGATTGCCTCTCCCCACTCGTTTTTATACCGGTCACTAAAGTAGTAGGCTGAAAACTCCCTTAAGTAGTTACCATCCGGGCCAAGGTGATTGTAAACTACGTCCAGGATGACTCCGAGTCCCAGGTTGTGAGCCTTATTAACGAAAGCCCGGAAGTCATCCGGTGTCCCGTAAAGTCGGGTTGGAGCGAACAAATCTACACCGTCGTACCCCCAACCAAAGCGTCCGGGAAATTCCGCAACCGGCATGAGTTCAATCACTGTGACTCCAAGGTCTGCCAGTCGTGGTAAATGTCGCGACGCCGCAAACCAGGTCCCCTCCCGCGTAAACGTCCCAACATGCAATTCATAAATCACCTGCCTTTCCCTTGATACTCCTTTCCAGCCCTTATCTGTCCATTGGAATTGCGCGGGATCCACCACCTGTGATGGTCCATGCACACCCTCAGGCTGAAAGCGCGAAGCCGGATCTGGAAACGATCCGCGTTTCAGCCTGTATTTGTATAGCGTTCCAGGCCTGACATCGGTGGCATATCCTGAAAAATAACCATGTGCCTCGGCCTTAAGGTTAATCGTCTGTGTCGCCCGCCCCACGAATTCCGGACCGCTGCAGATTTGCACCGCCACAGACTTGTTCCCCGGAGCCCAAACTCGAAAAGAACTCCCCCCGCCAGACACAAGTTCTGCTCCGACCGGCATTCGCCTGACAAACCCTCGCGCGCCTTGGCCTGTTTTCCCCCGTTCAATTCCTTCGGTTTCCCTCTTCAGAGAATCCGGTTCCACGGAATGACTAATTCTTTTCATCGAAAGTTACCGCCCCGAAGATTGGGCGCACCTCCAATAGGGGAAGACTTGGCACCAAAAACAGCAACTGGGTCAATTACCCATTTTCATCACTGCTCGTTGTGGTTCGGTTCTGGCTACCAACAGGAAGCTTGGCATGAGGTCCATTCCTCACCCACGATATATTCTCCCATCACACTTGTGACCGCAGGCAGCAAGGCGTCAATTTCTCGACTGGCTCTACCCCCAACGATCAGTGCGTTGGGTTTCAGTTAGACGGCCTGCTCGCCTGACGCAGGGCCTCCGCCTCGTGAATCTGCTCCGGCAGCAACCTTTGCGCCAGCGTGTCGCGAACTCGCGCTGCTTCCTGATCTCCGGCCGCTACGGCTTGTGAGTACCACCGGTAAGCCGCGATCAAGTCCTGTGTTGCGCCATGTCCCGATTCATACATTGAAGCTAATTGGCGCGCAGCCGAAGGCAGATTCTGTATCGCTGCCTTCTGGAAAAGTTGAAACGCCTGGTCTGAATTGGATTCAACCCCCTGTCCCGTCCAATACATCATCCCCAGATTGTATTGAGACATAGGATAACCTGCGTCTGAAGCTTTCGTATAGAGTCGTACCGCTTGGCTTAAATCCTTTTGCACGTTTTCACCATTCACAAATGTAACCGCCATCCAGTGAAGCGCCTTAGGATCGCCCTGGTCGGCAGCTTGAGCATACCATCTCAACGCTTCAGCAGAATTGCGCTCTACCCCTTTTCCTTTGGCGTACATTGAGCCAATAGCCATTTGTGCTTCCGGGTACCCTTGTTGCGCGGCATTTAGATAAAGGGCAGCCAATTCCTCAGGCGTGAGCGATGTGTTTGAAGCCTTCGCACTTGCCATCTTTAAAGTCAGTTGCGCCATTGCATCGCCATGGCCGGCCGCTTGTTGAAACCAAAAATTCGCTTCTTCCGGATTCATAGCTACTCCCTGTCCATTAGCATACATGGTTGCTAAATCGTACTGCGCTCTCCGGTCCCCCTGTTGAGCTGCTTGCGTATACCATTTCAGTGCCTGCGTATCATCGTGCTCCACGCCCATGCCTCGCGCATACATTGTGGCAAGATTAGCCTGTGCTCTCACCTGGCCTGATTCGGCTGCTGTCCGATACCACTTAAAGGCCTCCTGCAATTCAATGCGACCACCACGGCCGGTCGCAAAATAGTCCGCCAATGCAGTTTGCGCTGCCATGTCGCCGCTTTCGGCTTTGACCTTCAGGGTATCAAGTTCGGCCACTGCGCCCCCATCCCATAATTCAGTTCGAGCTTTGCTGGCTTCCTTCAAAGGTGGCAGCTTGGAGCGAATTTCGTCTACGTGTGCCGCTCGTTCTACGATCGCCTCCGAATCTACTCGCAGCTTTTCTTGCGGTGGGCTGCAGCCTGCAACGACCAGCATAATTATGGCTGTAGGAACCGTGATCGCCCATGTGTTTCCTCTTGCGCCATATTTCATACTATTAAATTTTCTTCACTGTCTCGTCCCGCATGCTATCACAATCTTTAATTGCTTCGCTAATAAAACAACCAATTGACAGACTGGCTTCCCCCGTCCGAATCTTAATTTGCACCATCTCCTGTTCAGCATGAAAATAATCACTGACGAACACTGCATCGAGTATTCATCTCCTGGTCACCCGGAAAGACCCGAACGCATCAGCGCCACGCTAAAAAAACTTCGAGGCCAAACCGAACTTCCAATTTCCTGGGCTCAACCTGCACCCGTTGACCAGCATGCAATTCTCCGCGCCCACACCGCCGCCCATATCGCCCGGCTAACCGAGCCTCTGGATTTTGATGCGGACACCCCATTTTTTGCAAACATTGCCGAACGAGCCCGGGCCTCTGTCGGTGCTGCTCTTTCAGCTTTGGAGTCAGCGCGTGCGGGAGATGCTGCCTTTAGTCTTATGCGTCCCCCAGGGCATCATGCTACTCGGCACCAGTCAATGGGCTTTTGTTATCTTAACAACATCGCCATTGCCGTGCTGGCAGCGCTAGGGTCTGGCGTCAAACGGATTGCCGTCTACGACTTTGATGTCCATCATGGCAACGGTACCGAGGACATCCTTCTGAACAAACCAGGTACCGCTTTTTTCTCCATCCACCAGTATCCTTGCTACCCAGGGACCGGCGCCGGCATTGTCGGCAACAACTGCTTCAACTATCCCGTTCCTCCACAAATCCCCCGCAAACAATACCGTCATATTCTGGACCACGCCTTTCGGGAACTGCAAAGTTTCAGACCTGACCTCGTGGCCGTCTCCGCTGGCTTTGATGCGTACGCTCGTGACCCTCTCGCACAGGAAACCTTGGAAGCTGAAGACTTTCATTGGCTTGGCCAATTATTTCGAGGTCTCTCTGTTCCTGTGTTCAGTCTCCTTGAAGGCGGCTATAGCGATGATTTACCGGAACTAATCCTTGCTTACCTCAGAGGGTTGGAAGGAAAATGACGATGGTGCCCCTTCATGGACCCGCATTGCTTGAAAGGGCGACCCTTTCAAATATTTTCAGCAATCGTTGGAGGCGTTTGGTATGCCAATTCCTTCTCTGGTGGCAGGACGACCGCTTCTTTAGCGAGCACGCGATACTGGCGAATCTGGAATGATACCTCCCGTCCATCCGCCAGTCCTTGATTCTCATACTCTTCCTTCGTCATCCGCGCGCGAATAATCAAACCACTGGGTAATTCCAATTCCACACGCAAAAGCACGCCCAAAAAAAACGTATGACGCAGCACCGCATGATATCGGTATTGCGTCAGGTCGGAGGAAATCTGGACCGCGTAAGGCCGAAATCCAATACGCAGCTTTTGCCCCTCGCTTTGTCCTTGCGCTGGGAACTCCAATTCACCAATGCGTCCAAGTCCTCCACGAACTTCCAACTCCAGTACATTCATTACCCCGATAAAACGGGCCACAAATTCGTTGGCTGGTTGGTCATACACTTCTCGCGGAGCGCCTACCTGCTCCAGACGGCCCTTTGAGAAAATCACGATCCGGTTGGCTACCTCCATCGCTTCCTCCTGATCGTGCGTCACGAAAACGGTCGTAACGTTTAAGTCATGATGCAATGTAACTAGCCATTCGCGCAACTCCTGGCGGATCTTGGCATCAACCGCCCCAAAGGGCTCATCAAGCAACAATACACTGGGTTTCGGGGCTAACGCGCGTGCGATTGCAACCCGCTGACGTTGCCCACCCGATAGTTGGTGCGGATACCGCTTCTCCAGACCCTCCAACCCGAACAGCTTCGTGAGTTCCTCTACCCGCTCCGCGATATCCGCACGCTTCCACTTCTTGATTTTCAACCCGAAAGCGATGTTCTTGAACACGGTCATGCTCTTGAACAACGCATAGTTCTGGAAGACAAAACCGATGTTTCGTTGCTGAACGGACAAATCATTGACCCGTTCCCCGCGAATGAACACATCGCCCATAGTAGGCATTTCTAATCCCGCTACCATCCTCAGCACGGTCGTCTTGCCACCTCCGCTGGGCCCTAGCAACGCCATCAACTCGCCTTCGTTGACGCAGAAAGAAATGTTGCTGACCGCCGCTACCTCACCGAACTTCTTGGTGACTTTTCTCAACTCGATGCTCATCGGGTGCAGCAGTAAGAAAATGCGGGGCGCGAGGAATGTGGCACAGTTCTCATATTTGTTGCCGTTTCTAGATCAGGCTCCCGATTTGATCCGTTGGTGGTGGGCCCTTCGTTCATCGGTTTTAATCTGCTTTGTCAGGTGCAAAAGTTGTGGCTGAAGTTTATTACTCACTGGCTGCGATCTCCTGCTGTGCTCTGGTATAGTCTCGAGCCTGTTTCCATTCTAGAATGGTTTTCACTCCTAACGTGAACAGTGCCAACAAGGCCAAAACGCTCGCCAACGCGAAAGCGGCCGGAGCATCATACCCGTGGTAGAGTTTTTCCACCCGCAACGGCATCGTATCGGTTTGCCCCGTAATACCACCCGATACGACAGATACCGCCCCATATTCCCCCATGGCCCGAGCATTGCAAAGGATAACCCCATAAATCAGTCCCCATTTAATGGATGGTAGCGTCACATACCAGAAAGTCTGCCAGCCATTAGCACCTAGCGTCAGTGCCGCCTGTTCCTGCTCTGTTCCAGTGGCTTGCATCACTGGAATGAGTTCTCTTGCCACGAACGGGAAGGTAATAAATACAGTCGCCAATACTATCCCTGGCACTGCAAAAATGATCTTCACATCGTGCGCATCTAGCCATGTCCCGAAAAACCCCTGCAATCCGAACAATACCACAAACATTAACCCCGCCACTACAGGGGAGACTGAAAAAGGCAGGTCTATCAATGTGATGAGAATGGATTTCCCTCGGAACTCAAACTTGGCGATGGCCCAGGCCGCTGCCACACCAAACAAGAGGTTCAATGGCACGCTGATACCAGCCACAATCAGCGTAAGTCGAATCGCCGCCCAGGAATCCGGATTTGTTAATGACTGCCAATAATAAATCCATCCTTTGGACAGGGCTTGTGCAAACACGTTAGCCAGGGGCAAGAGCAGAAAGATTAGGCAAAAGCCCAGGGCAATGGTAATGAGCGTCCATTTTACAATGGGAGATTCCTCGCTGCCGCGCTGAGATTGCGTGCGACCGTCACTCCGATGCGTTATGACACTTCCGGCCATGTTATTAATGCTGGAATTTTGCCGACCATTGCTCGAGCAGGTTTATCAGCGCCAGAAGCAAAAATGAAATCATCAATAGTACCACCGCGAGTGCAATTGCTCCTGTATAATCCCATTCCTCAAGGCGGATCCAAATTAAATACGGCGCAATCTCAGTTTTGAACGGCAAATTGCCGGAGATAAACACAATCGAGCCGTACTCCCCGATTGCCCGCGCAAATGAAAGCGCGAAACCAGTCAGCACCGCCGGAAATAACGTGGGCGCAATGATGCTCACGAAGGTCCGGAACCTCCCGGCCCCTAGGGTCGCAGCCGCCTCTTCTACGTCCCGATCCAAATTCTCCAACACTGGCTGCAATGTTCTCACCACGAACGGCATTCCTACAAACGTAAGGGCGATCACAACGCCAAGCGGCGTAAAAGCGCCGTTGATTCCCAGGGGAACCAGGATTCTTCCCAACCACCCGTTTGCCGCGAACAATGTAGCCAATGTTAACCCCGCTACCGCCGTCGGCAGCGCAAAAGGAAAATCCACCATGGCATCAACCATACGTCGTCCCGGAAAGTCATATCTCGTAAGTACCCACGCTAGCAGCGTGCCGAAAACCGCATTCACGAGCGCCGCGATGAGCGAAGCTCCAAAAGTTAGCCGATAAGCTGCCAGCGCTCGATCAGTAGTTGCCAACTGCCAGAAATCAGCCCAGGACAGCCCCATCGTGCGAATGAGAAGCGCAGCGAAAGGAATAAGCACAATCGCACCCAGGTAGAAGAGCGTAAAGCCAATCGTGATCCCGAAGCCGGGAAGTGCGTTGAATTTCTTTTGTGCCATTAGCGCGCCCTGAATGCACACTGACTCCCCAAGTCTGTTGCTTCTGGTCGACGGAGATTACTGCACACGGGGATGGCAATCAATGCTTCAAGATTCGAATTCATTTTGCATTTCGTTACCAGCAGCGTGGCACCAGGCCAGTACGGCGGAGAACGAATATCGGGCTGTCACATCTACCTCGTGCAAAGGTTGCCACTCTTCGGAGATCCATTGCTCTTTAAATATTTTGCGCCACGGCTATCAAGTAGCGGTATTCGATTACGTTGGTTCGGAGCGCGGCTGCCAACGCCTCTACCAGGCGATGTAAGGGAGCGTTCTGTGGGGTCTCCAACGTGATTTCAAATCCAACGAACGTCTCTCCAAAGCCCCAACCGCTCTCGCTCTGTTCACACTCAATATTATTTCCATAACTAGCTCAACGGTTCCTTCTTTGGATTTGGTCGAACTTGCCGCCGTCACTAAAATGAGTTTTTTGCGCTTTCTGCCATCCTCCAAACACTTCATCAATCGTGAACGTATTCACTTTTGGAAAGCTTTGGGCATACTTTTGTGCCACACTCTCGAGTCGAGGCCGGTAATAATTCTTCGCCGCTATCTCCTGTCCTTCCGGCGAGTAAAGGTATTGGAGATACTCGCTCGCTACATCGCGGGTGCCCTTTCGCCCTACAACCTTATCCACCCAGGTGACCGGTGGCTCGGCCAGGATCGTGATCGAGGGCACCACTTGTTCGAAGTCCCCTTTCCCTGATTCTTTGAGTGAAAGCATTGCCTCATTCTCCCATGCAACCAGCACATCCCCAATACCCCGCTGAACGAATGTCGTCGTCGCCCCACGGGCTCCCGTGTCCAGCACCGGCACATTCTTGAAGAGCCGCGTAACAAAGTCCTGTGCTTTCGCTTCGTCATTCCCAAACTTTTTCAACGCGTATCCCCACGCCGCCAGATAATTCCACCGCGCACCACCTGATGTTTTGGGATTAGGCGTGATGACCGAAATCTTGGGCTTGATCAGATCATCCCAATCTTTAATCCCCTTTGGATTCCCCTTTCGCACCAGGAAAATGATCGTAGAAGTGTACGGAGAACTGTTATGGGGCAGCCGCTTTTGCCAGTCGGCCGGCAGCAGTTTACCTTTCTCCGCGATCATATCAATGTCATAGGCCAGTGCCAGGGTCACTACATCGGCAGCTAAACCATCAATTACCGCCCGCGCCTGTTTCCCGGAGCCGCCATGTGACTGCTGCACCGTCACTTTGTCCCCGGTCTTGCCCTGCCAATATTTGGAGAAAGCCGCATCATAGTCTCGATATAATTCCCGCGTAGGATCGTAAGACACGTTCAATAGCGTGATGTCTTTCCCGCAGGCCCCACACACCGCTAACGCCAATACCGCCAATCCACCCATTATTCGTTGCATATCCATTTGCCTTTCTAATTTCGAATTAACTCTAACTATCTCACCTGCGATCATTTCGTTCTCAAAACGCCAGCTGTAATCGCGTAAAGAACACATTCTCATCTTTCCTGGTTACGATTGCGGGTGCGGTCGCCCCTGCCCCACCACCCCCTTGGAAATCTGTGTGGGAGAAACTCGACAGTACTCTCAGGTTCCGGTTTAACCACCAGTTCAGACCTGCTGACCAAGACTGCACCGAGCTTGCCGATGCACCCGGACTCGAAAAGAGCGGGTAAGCTGCGTTATCAATGTCCAGTTCCGCGTAGCGCGCTACTAGTTGCCAGGCTCCCCAGCTCCCCTGCCTCGGATCAAATGGCCGTCGCGGAATTACCCCGCCTTTATAGTTATAGTCTTCACCCGTCAAAACATAACCAGCAGAGATTTGCCAGCCCGTGTGCTCCAGCCTTGCAGAGGTCAGTGGTGCGGTAACAGTCCGGACTACTTTCTGATTCGAAATAACGTACTCGCCTAATAGCCAGAACGGCCCGTAAGAATAATAGCCTTGCGGGGACAGTCGCCAATGTTCGCCGTCTGCCACCACCACCGCATTGCTCCCGGGTGCGTAAGCAAAAAACTGTTGCTGCCCGTCAGTTGCATATCCCGCGACCGCGCCACCCGCACTTCCGGTTGTTGCTGGCAGACCCGTGGCGTTTCGCTGTTGGTCTTCATAGCTGCCACCCACACCAAATCCCAACCCCTGCAGTCCCGTCAGCGAAGTTTTCTTAAATGGCTCGAAGAATAAACGGCCCTCATATGCTTTTTCATCGTCGAAGTCCGCGTTGTTGCTGTTTCGAGCATCCCCCACGCCATTAAATATCCCGGCCGCGTAGCTAATGGTTGCGCCAAGAATCTCCCCGTACACCTGAAAGCCGATGTCACGGTTCGGCACTAGCGCAGTCGGCAGTGCACGTTCGTTGAAAAGCAGATCCGAATCCGATTGCAACTGCTCCAATCCCACGGGTGACTTGAATTTGCCCGCGCGCAGCTGCAACGCTGGATTGTAGCTGTAGTTCAAATACGCATCGAAAATCTGCGCGCCGCCCGTACCCCCAAAATCCGGTACGAATAAGAAAGAAAAGTCCTTGTACAAGGTGCCTTGCAGAATGGGCCGCGCCCGCCGCAGCAGCAGGCCGTCGTTGCCCACGATTCCCGCATCATTGAAGAACGTCCTTGAATCAACCTGAAGAACTCCCTTCAACTGGACGCCGAAATTCCCATCCGCGGACTTAAACCCAAACCCCTCGCTGCCTATCGTAATTTTTGGGGCATCTTTCGCCTTCGTTTCGGCAGCCTCGTCGTCCAACTCTCGATTGCGTTCGAGTATTTTGACCTTTTGCTCAAGTTCCTCGACTTTAGGCGAAGGTTCAGGTGTCGGTTTTTTGCCGCTCTCCAGAGCTTGCACCTTCCGTTCCAACTCTTCTATTTTCTGCCGCAGCATGCGGATGTCATCCGCGCCCTGCGCTTCCTGTGCTCTCGCTGAAATCACCATGAGCTGACTGCTGACTGCTGCGATTCCCGCCAACTTCAAATAAGTCTGCATTTGTTTCCCTTCCGCAACTTCCATGGGTTTGGTCAGTTCCGTTAAGTCATAGTTTTTACCCTCCAGCGATCTGGTCGGCGGGCTATTTCCTTATTCGCACTCGTACATCACGTGCTGCGAAAGTTCCTCTTCCCCTGTTTGGGTTTGGCTACGTTTCAGTCTTGCATCCGCTATCCTGAACTTTTCGGATCGCTCTATTTGTACTACCCGGGATTCGTGCACCGTAATCTGCACTACACCAAACTTCAAGGACGCCACATGTCGCTGCACGAGTTGTAGCCATCTTTCTCTCTCGTTGCTGTTGTCCGGTGTCATTTTTTGTAATTGGCTTAGATTAAGTATAATATACATTAAGTCAATAGAGATTTTAATGTTTATATAATACGCACATAATAAGCATATTACGAATTCTACTCTATTATACTTGATCAATTCTGTGTAGATTCTATGCTCTGCGAAAGTGTGCTTCTTGCTCTGGCATTTATCAGGCGCTCTGATTGCTGTCACAGAATCTCTCACCCCTCGTAACTGTTAATCTTGGCGCTATTATGAAACTCTCCGTACGTGGCGAATACGCCTTGCGCGCGCTCCTGGTTTTAGGACTGAAGTACAGCAACGAAGTCGTTCGCATCCAGACAATTTCCAACGAACAAAAAATCCCGAAACGATTTCTTGAGCAAATCCTTAATGACCTAAAGTCTGCCGGCCTTGTGGAAAGCAAACGTGGAGTTTCTGGCGGGTATCGCCTCGCCCGCCGACCTGAAGAAATCACCCTCGCTGCCATCATCCGACATTTGGAAGGAGCGTTAGCCCCGGTCAGCTGCGTCAGCGAACGATTTTACCAAAAATGCTCCTGCCCGGACGAATCCCGCTGTGCCATCCGTAGCGTCATGAAAGAGGTGCGCCAGGCTGTCGTGAGTATTGTTGAACGTGTGACTATCGCGGAACTCTGCGAACGCTGGCGCAAACTGCAGCATGAGCCTGCCAATGTTTTGGACTTTATCATCTGATTACTGGATCACCTCGTCAGCGACGTTCAACTTGGCTTCGCCCTCTTTCATCTCACCTCTGTGGTCTCGCTTGGGCCGTGCCGCCTCTGCTTTGTCTTCTTCAGCGTAAGCAGCCTTTCGCCAGCTGCCTGCAGAGTTGCTTCCTTCTTTGCAAAGTGGAAACGAATCAGATGATGCACCGGTTCGCGGAAAAAACTCGATCCAGGAACACCGGCTACACCGATGTCCTGCACTAGCCATTCCGCTGCTTCGGTGTCGCTTTGAAATCCTAAAGAAGAAATATCCATCAAAACATAGTAAGCTCCTTGTGGCTCCGTGAACGGCAGTCCTGCTTGCTTCAAATAACCGAGGAACAAATCCCTTTTCGCCGTATACATTTCTTGGAGCCCAGTATAGTAGCTATCCGGCATTTCCAAACCTGCCACTGCCGCTTCCTGAAGTGGAGCAGCCGCTCCCACGGTCAGAAAATCATGTACTTTCCGCGCTTGGCCGATCACTTTGGGCGCCGCGTGCACATAACCCAAACGCCATCCTGTGATCGAATAGGTCTTCGAGAGCGAACTGCACGTAATCGTCCGTTCCGCCATCCCCGGTAGGTTGGCAAAGTAAACATGCTGGTGCGGGCTGAACACAATGTGCTCATAGGGTTCGTCCATGATAACAAACGTATCATGCCTCTCTGCCAACTCGCCGATTTCCAATAGTTCGTCTCGCGTGAAAACTTTCCCTGTTGGATTTGACGGATTGCAAATGACAATCGCTTTCGGCTTCTGCGCGAACGCACGGGCCAGTACTTCTGAGTCGTAACGAAAATCGGGAGGGTGCAGCGGCACATAAATTGGTTCGGCACCAGACAAAATTGCGTCTGCCGCGTAATTCTCGTAAAACGGCGAAAAGAGAATTACCCTATCAGCCGGATTGCAAGCAGTCATCATCGCCACCATCATTGCTTCGGTGCTCCCGCAAGTCACCACGAGGTTCTCCTCTGGGTTGACATCTAATCCTGTAAAATGACTAATCTTCCGCGCTAACGCCTGCCGAAAGCGCGGGGCGCCCCAAGTCACAGCATATTGATGAAAGGGTCCCCGCGTCGCCCTCTCCAGCGCCTGTAACAGCGGCTCCGGCGGATCAAAGTCCGGAAAGCCCTGGGCCAGGTTGATCGCTCCGTGTTTGTTCGCCAGGCGTGTCATTCCCCGGATCACGGATTCACTAAACTTCATCAAACGCGCAGCGGTCTGTGGCATAGTAAAATAGCACGCTTACCAATCGTTGTGGCCTCAGGGCAAGCACGATCCGGTTTGGAGGTGCAATTGGAAAGTTACTGACAGGACAAAATGGCTCTACGGAATCCTCCCCCGCCCTGTCACTTTAGTTCATGATTACGGAAGAGAAATTCCTCTGCGTATCAATGTATGAAACCGTGGCCGTTGAACTAGTATCGTAGTCCGTAGTGACCCCTGCGATGCGCATCCCGCAAATCGTCATGTCCATCTTGATGTGCTTCACGCAATGCGCGGTGACCTTGTTGATCTAACTCACGCAGTTCCTGCTTGCTGAATCCCTGATCGTGCAACCGATGCAATTGCTCGTGCAGGCGCTTTTTTTCGGTCTTTAAGTCGCGGTGAAATTCCTGATGGCTTTCTCGCAAATCCTGATGTAGCACTCCATGACCATACGAGCTCTTCGGCTCGGCCGAATAATAACTGCCGCTTGGATACCCCGCGAAACCGGGATGAACCTGTCCATATCCGGAAGCGGGCACCCGCGCTACCGGGCCCGGCCTGACACCATAAACCACCCCGTTGGCAGAGCGCTCGGTCTCTGCGCTTGATATCCCAGTTCCTATACCAACCATGACAACCGATGATAAAATAAGCTTCTTCATTTTTGTTAACGCGAAATTAATCGGACCCGCGTACAAATTAGACGGCCATCGGATTGCCCTATTCAAGTTGCTAGATCTTGGGAACAGTTCACGTTGTCGAGGACAACCTGAACTCACAAACCGCTTGGCCCTAAATTATTTTCCATCATGGCCAGCACCGGGTATCTTTGTTGGCTTTGGATGACCGACGCCCGAATACAAGAATTGACGAAGCTGCTGCCGCAATGCCTGCTCCCTGATTGGGTGCGGCTGGGATGGCGCCTTGCCCGGCTTTTGCGCGCTCGGCATCATCCCGACAAAGTCGATGCCCTACTGAATCGTTTGCTCGAGCAGGTGCGCGCATCGATCGCGCTTCGGGAACAGCGGCGGCAGAATGTTCCGCGCGTAACTTATCCGCCCGATCTCCCCATAACGGCCCGCAAGGACGAAATTATAACCACCATTCGCAACTCTCAGGTGGTGGTTATCGCTGGCGAAACTGGATCGGGCAAGACCACCCAAATTCCCAAGATGTGCCTCGAAGCCGGCTTGGGCGTCGAGGCAAAAATCGGTTGCACTCAACCCCGGCGCGTGGCCGCCCTTTCCATTTCCCGTCGCATCGCCGAGGAGTTGAGTGTCGCGTGGGGCCGCGAAGTGGGATGTAAAATCCGTTTTGACGATCGCTCGAGCCCCCAAACCTACATCAAACTAATGACCGACGGCATCCTGCTCGCTGAAACACAAGGTGATCCCGACTTATCTGAATATAATGCCATCATCCTCGATGAAGCCCATGAGCGCAGTCTAAACATCGACTTCTTGCTCGGGTATTTAAAGGGTCTGCTGGTACGACGGAAGGACCTTAAGCTGATTATTACCTCCGCCACAATTGATACCCAGGCCTTCTCTCGTCATTTTGACCATGCGCCCATTATCGAAGTTTCAGGCCGGCTCTACCCGGTCGAAGTATTTTATCATCCCTTGGACACGGGCTTGGAGGAGCGTGGCGAGATCAGCTACGTGGATGCCGCCGTCCAGGCTGCCGAACGCATTCTCTATGAGACCAGCTTGGGTGACATGCTGATCTTTATGCCGGGCGAGCGTGACATCCGCGAAACCGGCGATCAGTTGGAGGGACCCTTTGTCGGTGAAGCCGAAATCATCCCGCTCTACGGTCGGCTCAGCTCGGGAGATCAACAACGTGTCTTCGCGCCTTCTTCCCGCCGCAAAATTGTTATCGCCACGAACATCGCCGAAACTTCACTCACCATTCCTGGCATTCGTTACGTTATCGATGCCGGCCTGGCTCGTCTCAGCCGCTATAATCCGCGCACCCGCACCCGCCGCCTGCCTGTGGAGCCCATCTCGCAAAGCAGCGCGAACCAACGCAAAGGCCGCGCCGGCCGCGTGCAGGATGGCGTTTGCATTCGGCTCTATTCCGAGGAAGACTTTAACGCCCGTCCGGCATTCACTCAGCCGGAGATCCAAAGAGCCAATCTCGCGGAGGTGATTCTCCGGATGAAAGCATTCCGGCTTGGCGATATTGAATCCTTCCCTTTCGTTCAACCACCCACACCTGCCGCCATTACCAGTGGTTATTCGTTGCTGCAGGAACTTGGAGCCCTCAGCGAACAGCGTGAACTGACGTCGCTAGGCGAAAAACTCGCTCGATTGCCCATTGATCCTACCCTGGGCCGAATGCTGCTTCAGTCCCAGCACGAACACGCCACGCGCGAACTCCTCATCATCGCTGCCGGTCTGAGTATTCAGGATCCGCGCGAACGTCCCCTCGATCAAAAGGACGCTGCTTCCGCCGCCCACAAAAAATTCAACGATCCGCAATCTGACTTCCTCTCGCTCCTCAACATTTGGAACGCGGTTCACGATGAATGGGATCAGCTCCACACTCAGAACCAACGTCGCAAATTCTGCAAAAAGCATTTCCTGTCCTATCTACGAATGCGCGAATGGCAGGACGTTTACTCCCAACTGCACGATGCCCTTGAAGACCTCGGCACTCTTAAGCTTAATGAAAGTAATGCCGCGTACGAGGCCATTCATCGCTCTATTCTGGCTGGGCTCATCGGCCACGTCGCCCACCACGAAGAGCGCAATAGTTACCGGGCGGCCGGCAATCGGTTAGTCTCTATTTTTCCGGGCTCCGCCATTTACGCGCGTGGCGAACCCCTGAAAAAGCACGCTCCCAAAGTGGCCAAACCACCACCTCGGTCAAAGTCAAACCAGCCAGCCTGGATCGTCGCCGGCGAAATCGTCGAAACCTCTCAGCTCTTTGCCCGAACCGTGGCTGGCATTGATCCGCTTTGGATATTCCAGCTCGCGCCGCATTGCTGCAAAGTTACCCACCACAAACCTTACTGGAGTGCGAGCGCGGGTCAGGTACTCGCCGAGGAAATAGTCACTCTGCATGGCCTGGAGATCCAGCGCCGCAAAGTCGCCTACGGCAACCTCAACGCCCAGGATGCCACTGCTATCTTCATTCGTTCCGCCCTGGTTGAAGAAGATTTAATTCCTGCCCGCGGCGGACGGAGCGAGGCCGATGATTTGGATCGGGACGAAACCCGAATCTTCCGGCCCGACGTGGAAAAGAAGACCGAACTGCCTCCCCAGTATTGCTTCCTCGCTCATAACCGCGCCGTCCGCGAAAAAATTGAGAATTGGCGAACTCGCGTACGACGGTATGACTTGGGCGATCTCGATCAAACCTTGTGTGCCTTCTACGCTAAGCACATCAAAAATGTCTCGTCTATTCACGACCTGAACCGCCTGTTGCGTGGACAGTCAGATCCCGATTTCCTCTGCATTTCCGAAACCGAACTTTCGGGCGTTCAATCCTTGGATTTCGACACGGAAGCATTTCCAGATGCTGTTCCGGTTGGCGGCCAACCGGTGTCGCTCGCGTACGCCTACGCACCAGGTGAAGAACACGACGGTGTCACCATCCAACTCCCATTCACCTTGGCACAAACCGCATCATCCGCCCTCATTGAATGGGCCGTGCCCGGCCTCCGCGAGGAAATCATCAGTGAATTGCTACGCGCCTTGCCGAAAGCCGTTCGTCGTGAGCTCATGCCGTTTCCACCCAAAGTGGTGGAAATCGTTCGCGACTTTCAGCCTGCGGGTCAATCCTTCCTGCCCGATCTCGCCGCGTTCATTCACCAGCGTTATGGTGTCCCCATCGCTGCCTCCTCGTGGCCTGCGGATGCTCTCCCCGCCCACCTGCGTCCTCGTATCGAGATCGTCGACCACCATCAAAAATCCCTCGGCAGCGGGCGCGATCTGGCAAAACTCCGGCAGCGGCTCGAAAGGGCTAAGGTCGAACCCGCTCCCGTTGCTGATTCGAGTGCGTGGCATTCCGCTGCTCAAAAGTGGGAACAATTCGGTCTTACGGCTTGGACCTGCGGCAGCCTGCCCGAACGCATTACGGTGAGCGAGGGCCCTGGCCCGCCCCTTTACGCCTGGCTCGGCTTGCAATGCGAGGACGCCAGCGTGAACTTGCGCCTTTTCCGCAGCTTCGATGCCATGCGCGCAGCCAGTTTGGGTGGCTTGCAGCGCCTCGTGGAGAATACCATCCAGCGCGATCTCGGTTGGCTCGAAAAAGATCTGCGAGCCCTGAGCCGCTTCGATGCCCTTTACGCTCCGCTGGGCTCTGGTGAGGAACTACGCCAAACCGCCTTGGAAAATCTCAAACGTCATATCCTTCCCGCGCTACCTTTACCAGCCTTGACTCAAGCGGACTTCCAAGCCGCTCTGGACCAGGCTCGCAGCCGTCTGCCCGGCCTTGCCCAGCAGCTGGCGGATCATCTCGGTTCGATTCTGCAGCTTCGGCAGCAAGCTCAACAGCGCTTCGCCGCACCTGTGTCTCCGCGCCCCCGCACCCTCTCGGATCTCAGCCAACTTGGCCAACCCTCCGGTCCCGTTGCGGCAAATCAATTCAACCAGGAATTGATGACCCTCCTCCCGCCACGTTTTCTCAATCAAATTTCCTACAACCGCCTCCCACATCTCCCTCGCTACCTCAAGGCATTGCTGGTCCGTGCGGAACGCGCTTCGCTAAATCCCGTCAAGCACCAGGAACGAGTGCGGCAATTGGCACCTTACCAGGAAGCACTGAAGAAGCTGGAGGGCCAACCCGCTCGCACCGCCCAGGCTCACCACGAACGTGATACTTTCCGTTGGATGATTGAAGAATTCAAGGTCTCCCTGTTCGCCCAGGAACTCGGCACCTCCGTCCCGATTTCCGCTAAGAGGCTCGATGAACAATTGGCCCGCGCCCGCGCAACTGGCGCGTAGCCAACCCTGCTTTCAGCCATACCAGTTGAGCCCCGGAATGGAAGACCTCCCTCCAGCCACTCACGAGGTGCCCGTCGTACCAAAAGCACCGCCTTGGCTCAAATAAACCTTTAGTTGGCCCGTCTTACTTCAAAATGTCTATTCTTGGGCTGACGGACGGTATCGATCTCTGCTTCTGATTCCGCAATCTGTTGGTCCAACCGCGCCAGTTCCTTGGCTCGTATACCCTCAGCTTCCGGCGACTTCGCCCATCCCACGAACTCATAAAGCTGTATATTCCGCCAGCGATTGAAGAACTGCTCATTCTTCTTGAATACCAGATCCAGGACGTGCTGGGCTTGCTTCGTAATGGGACCAGCCTGCGACGCCAGATTCACACCCTTCGCTAATTCCTCCGCGCTGGCCTTGCTTGCCGCTTCACCGTCGATACTCACTTCATAATTCCCCTCCGGCAAACCCGCTATCCGCAACTCGTAAAGATTTAAATCCTCCTGCACAGACGCGAGTTTGGTCGCCACTTCCGCGCGCTTATCTATTGGCATTGGCAATGCTGTGTCCAACCGATCAAAGCCAACCATGCCATCCGCTAACTTCAGGTTCTCCACTCGGCATTGACTTGTTTTTGCATTCTTGCCCGCGCAATCGATCTCCACGCGTGAAACCAGCGGAGTGGCGCCTAAGCCCTTCAGCACTGCCCACGCCATGACCGTTTGTCCGATCGGTCCCGGATGCACTGCATCCCCGCCGCCGATCATGTTCGTAGTGGTGACCGTTCGTTCTCGTAACAACATCGCCATATACGGATCAAACTGATCGACAAAGGTCGCATCCTTCTTCGCACAAATCTCTTTCAACCCATCCGAAAACTTCCTCAACGACTGATTACGCGCATCCTTGTCCGGATCAGGCCTTTTATCCTCGATCGGTTGCGGAGTAAGTAAAGCCACCCGTGCCCCATGCGCCTTCAAGACCTTGATGATCTCTTCCTGGCTGCGCACATATGCGCGGAAAATGTCCTCCCGAAATGGCTGATAAGCATGATCATTCATCCCGAACTTCACCGTCACCACTGTAGGCTTGAGCGGCAGAACATCCCGGCCTAACCCCCGTCCCACAGAATCTTCCACCATTTTCTGCTGCGCTTCCCCGTCCGCTGCAAAGAGCGACTTCTCGTCTGGATGCGCCCGCTGCCGCAACCAAGAGGTGTCCCCGCCCCACCCCACATTACGAAACGATAACTTCCAGTCTGGATGCCGCGTCAACGCATACGCCTCGATATACGTCGTATACAGCCGTTGCTCCGTGATGCTGTCACCCAAAAACACCACTCGGTCTCCATCTTTGATCAGGAAATCTCCGGCCGTGCCCGAAGTAATCAGGCCCAAAACCGTACTAAGAAAAACAAACGCTCGGGTCGAAATGGATCTCATATTTCGGCCATGCTATAGCGTAAGCCTCTCCATCCGCAAGCTCTGCCCGCAGATTCACCCCCCTCATCGTCCATACCAAGCGCCCCTGGGGTGTTCACCCCACTATAGTACTGCTGTACCAGGTTTAAGCTGGTCAGTTCGCATTCTGAAGGTTCTATCGCTGCGCAATACTCCGCCGTATTGCACTTCGCGGCCCGCAAACAACCACCCAATAAGTCTGTGTACATAATTATGAAATTAACTGCCATCTGGTTGCTAAATGTCGCTATTCTCGTCTCAAGTGCTCGCGCACAGACTGCGCTGCCGCCTCCGTCTCCTCTCGATAACTCCACCACCACCTCCATCATTAACACGAACACCCTCCTGCTCAGCTCCAATGCTCTAAACCCCAGTACGAGCAACCTGAATACCAGCACCAATTCCCTGAGCCTTAGTAGCGGCAACACGGGGGCCAACCCCATTAGCGTCGGCACGAACACCAGCAACAATGTCGGTTCCACCAATATCACCATCAATACCAATGTTAGCAATCTACCTACTAACAATCTGGTCCCTATTAACACCAATATTTCCGGCACCGCGGGCGATAACACGACCGTCACCAATGGCTCCAACGGGAACACTTCCACGAACCTTTCCACCGCCGCCAAGGTTACGTTTGACCAGCGGTTCCTCACTAACGCCGCAGCCCAATCTCTCTACGAAATTGCTTTGGGAGAACTCGCGCAAACCAATTCCCAAAACACCAACGTCCAGGCTCTGGCCGTACGCATCGTAGCTGACCAAACCCTCATTTATCAGCAAGCTCAGGATTTGGCTGCGGCTCTGTCTCTGACAGCGCCTGCACAATTAAGTCCAAGCCAGGAAAGAAGTATTAGCCGATTCGCCCGGCTCTCGGACGCTAAATTCGACAGCGCTTACATCAAGCGTGTTGTTATCGACCAAACCAAAAATAACCGGAAGTATGAAAAGGCCGCTAGAAAAGCCCAGGATCCAGACGTTCGGGCTTTTGCGCGCACAAACCTGCCTGTGATAGTGGATGATCTCGTGCTCGCCCTTGATATTCTGGAAACCTTTAGGTGATGGCACCTGCCAGTGTGTCCGCTAGGCCGGCTGTCACCTGGTTCAACGGACAGCGATTTGTAGTTGTCCGAAATTCGGCCTAAGTCGGTTTGTGTTCAGGTCTCTGGGCTGCACATTCGTTTGAATGTGCAGCCCATACCTTGTACTCGATTTTGGATATCCGAGTGTGACGATAGCGTGCTGCTGCCATTCAACCGACCCGCTGCCTGACGTGCTCCTTCGCTACCGGGCTTTGCCTCCGTTCCAGCTGGACCTGGCCCGTTTCCAATTGCTATTGGTCAGCCACGTCGCCGGTCTCCGATCTCGGCGAAACGACCATGATCGTGCCTCTGAGAACTCTCCAGGCGCCCCACAATCCGATCATTACCAGCACCGCAAAAATCTTTATCGGCAAAAACCCAACCTTGCTAAAAATGAACCAGGCCACAATCGGCACGCAGACCATCGCACTGCCTGAGATGATTTTTCCAATGCCACTGCTTCGCAGCGCCTCCGCCCGTTCTGCAAAATAACTGTTCACCAGTTCAGAAGCATCTTCGTAAGAAATACTCTGCCTCATCAGAAATTTGACGACTTCATCCGGAGCATCGCCCCAAAAAATCTTCGCTCTGGCTTCCAGTTCCGCCTGTGAACGTTCAAGCTGTCCGGGCAGTAGCATCGCTGGACGCCCTCCGGAAACTTTCGCGGAAGGTGGGGCTGCCGCCAACTGAGCCGCGGGCGCTGTAGTGGCCTCCCGCAATCGTAATCCGCCGCCACTGGGTGCCGCTGCCACGGCTGTGTCAGCCTGCCCGCGTTGTGCCATCAGATCATTCGCTGCTGCGGTTCCGTCGGCGCCACAGGTTGGACAGGCCACCGGATAAGGCATACCTCCTTCCACCGCCTCAAGCTCAAACGCATAACGCTGTCCGCACTGGCACTGAACCTTGATCGTGCTCATAACCTCTTCCTCGCAATGGTGATTGGCCGCCAGTAGTTCCACGAAACTCATAATCTCGTCAAGTAGATTTTAGACCTCCCGGTGAACGCACCGATCTACCGCCGGGAAGTGGAACTTTTCCGAGCAACTAAACCTGCTTCTGCAAAAACTCCCGGTTTGCCAGCCGTCTCTGCAGCAACGCGCCAGCCGCGAGCGCCACGCTGAGTTGCAACCCAACAATCCACCAATCCTTCGCTCCAAACGCTCGCCCCAACCACGCGGGCAATAAACCAATCAAACATGCCGCCAGCCAGGCCGCGAAAAAATTCCAACGCTGCACCGAAAAATAGAGTCCGATTAGGGGCAGAGCGCAAAACCCTGTCATCGTCCTCCCGAGAGCAAGCCACGCTTCCGTGGCGTGCGTCTGGTCCTTCCACCCGCTCGCCAGATAAATGCTCCCGGTCCCATAAACAAGGATCGCGGGCAGAAATTGTCGCCATAATCCCCTAACCCTCCCGGTAATAATCTGCAGCTCTCGTAAGGGAGTTACCAACAACAACTCGAATGCTCCCGTTTCCAATTCCCCCCGGAAACTTCCCGTGGCACTGAATGTCAACCCCAGCAACAAAAAAAGTCCCACTCCAGCTTGGGCTCGATATAAATCGGATGGGCTCGAGCTGAAAAAAATCTCTACGAGGATGATAAACGAGCACCACCCCCACTTTACCATGCGTGCCGAGGGAGAATATTGTTGCAGCCACCCGATTGGGTTGGCCGTCAGCGATCGCGATAACTTCCGATTCAATGACCGCACCCCAAAACGCGGGGAGAAAAATTCTCGTCGAAGTTCCGAAACCATTGCCTGAGGCGGTGCGTCCTGCCACGATCTCTCCACTTGCCATGCCCCAATACCCAATGCTGTAAGCAAAATCAAAGCTGCTCCTATGACCAATCCCGTGACGCCCAGAAACCAATATCTCGGACCGGCCGGGGTCAGGATCGTCCAAATCTGCTGCCAATCTGTTTCCGCTGAACGACGGCCCATCCCTCCCCCATACCAACGTTCAACGTTGCGGCCAGATTCATTCGTCGTGAGTTCCAGGAGCCTCTCAAACCGGCTGATCATTGGCGCTTGAGTCATCCCCATATCGTAGAACTCCCCGAAGACCATAAAAGTTGAACCCCAAAAAGCAGTTGTGCCCGGCGTCAATGTGCTCGGTGTCCCCGCGCGCACCGCTTTCCTCAGAATTTCGCCATGAACGTGCAGCAAGGTCAAAGCCAGCATCAAAGCAAACAACTCCGCCAGTATCACCGACTTCAGCCAGTCACGTGGAATCGTCGAAGCTAGCAATCCCGCCGCCTGAGCCAGCAGTACCGATGCAAAATTGAGCATCAAAGCCATTCCAATATCTTTCAGGCTCACGCCTCCGAACAGCAGCGGAAGCATTAGCCATGGAGCCATTGTCAGGAAGAGCGATACCGAACGCAGCATGTGCACAAAGCCCTTGCCCGCCACGATTCCCCACGCCCCCAACTCCGTTAAATACAGCAGAGCGAGTGTTCCCTCTCTGCGTTCCCGGCTCACGGCGTCGGCCGTCGCTAGCGGCACAAACATCCAAATCACCAGGAAAATGAATAAATTCATTTTCCCGAACAGCATCGATCCAAAGGCCTGCATCGCGCTGGGGAGCGCTGTGGGGCCCAGGTCGCTTCGCAGCCTTCCCAGCGTCCAAAGCGCAGCGACTACCGCTCCGGCTATGGAGACCGCCCCGATCACCCGCAACCAATGAGTCAATGGTTGGCGCGCCTGCGTTCTCAACTCCCGAACTATGACTGGCAGCACAGACATCTAGGTATGGACAATTCTGATTAAACTGCGTTCCATTGCTTTTCCTCGCGTATCTTGCCTGCTCCTGTTCCTCCCGCAACCGCCCGTAACGCACGGTATGAAACGGAAACAAGGTAGCAAGATCAAGTAGTCCTCAAAGTATTGCTGAGCAGTGTGCCGCCAACCAGGCACGGCCCCGCGAACATCTTGGAAATTTGCTCGAGGTGCAACTCAGGGAACATAATCAGGAAACACCAGCAATCGAATTTGGTTTCAACACCTGACGCGGGTCACCAATGGAGCTCCTCCAAATGCCGCATGCCCCACCCTCTTCCTCCCTACCGTTTCCGGCAAAGTCGATTCAATTTCAGCCAAAACATTCTTCCGGCCGCCGCAACCTCTATCCGGGCCGCTGCGACCACCTTAAAGCCAGGCCAGCCCAGTTTGGAACCGCCGTGTGTTCGCGCGGTCTGTCATTCCGTTGTGCCTCTGATTGGGGCATTCAAGCATTCCCTTCTCCGACTAGCCTGATCTTCCAACCTGTAACTTCCGATACCAGACCTGCCAATTCTGAAAGCATACGCACAATTTGATCCTCTTTGGCCACCACAACTTGGTTGCGCGACAAAGGGTGAATGGTAACCGTTGCTTGTCGGGTGCCGGAATCAAGAGCCACTGTTTCTAGCCCGCCAAAGGCGGCTCTAATGAGCTCCTCCGCGGACGCTCGCCACTCGATCACCGAGGGATGCTCCCCGCCCAATTCGGCAACGAGGGCGCTAAGCCGCTCGCCTCTCTTGAATGAAAATGCCTCAACGCCTGATACCTGTGGATCGTGAGAACGCACAACCAACAAACACCGGCGACCAACATTCCGTGCTATGGAAACGATTTCAACCGTGCCCGCGGCAAACTCCGGAACATATCTGCGAAACACTTCCCGAATTTCCTCGTTTGTGTGCCAGGGTTGGCGGATCTTCTTTGTTTTTAATGCTTCGAGCTTCAGTACATCACCCAGATCCTTGCAGCCTTTCGGCAACAGCCCCCCGCGTTTACTATAGTCAAAGTTCATTTTCGATAAGCCCTTGCTGTCAAAACATAGTACTCAGCCTCGCCGGGCCGCAAGCCGTGAATCACGAAGCACAACCAAATCCGCCCGCCGAGCTCGGCGGCAATCGTTCGGTCCCACCCGCATTGCTATGAGCTCATGGACCTTCACCTCGCATGGAACTCCTCGAACATTTTGTCAATGGCTTGGGCTTGAATGGCGTCCTGGTTGTCCGGCGTGACAGCTGTGAGGCTGTGGATTTGTTTCCCCGTACAGATCACCCGGCACCGTATGGAATGGCTTTTCCTTTTGGAAGACTTGGCCACCACTTCAGCGGTCGGCTGCGCTGCGCTCGGGAAAGCCTTGCGTGAGAGAACCTCCGCGCCGGCATTCGCCACACAGCGATCAATCTCTGCGTTAACGGCGGCATCACACGCCATTTTGTTTTCTGCTGCCTTCGGCAGCGGGTAATAGCACAAAAAAAGTGCAGCTTCGCCCAGGTTCTTCGGGAGTATCGTCGCCTCGGTGGTTTGGCCCGCAACTTGAATAGGATAGTACTGCGCGGCTATACCCTCGAATAACTGAGGCGAGAGCGGTGCATTGGTAGAAACGGTTGCTCCAACCGATGCCTCCTTCTTGCAGCCCGCTAAAAGGAAGCCACAAACGCTTGGCGCAAGGCAGCCGATAATCACCAGAAATGCCGCCGTAAGTGTCTTCCCTGCTCTTCTCAGGGTTTGTTTGGTGCGGAACGCGGGTTCAGGCATGATCACTGAGTGACAGGCCGTGTGGATCGGGTCAACAAATATCAAGCGTCATATCCGGCCACAATATTCTGCTGCCGCTGTCTTTGATGCTGAGACGAACGGCTTCTTCTGGGCAAAGTGCCGCTGCATTGTAGTGCGGCCACAAATCCAGGCATCGCTCTTCAGCTTCCCACCCATCGCCTCATACTCGCCCTCACCTGTCACTGCGCTCAGTGCGGCGCCATCGATTTTCCCATCCACAGACGAGAGCATGTGACAAATAATGCAAGGTCTCTTTCGGCCCCTGTTTTGCATTTCTGAACTCCTTCATTTCGCGGTTTAAACTCGGTTCGATTAGCCTATCCCCTGGCTTGAGCCTCCGGATGAGCGGGTAACACTGGAGCGACCCTGAGGTGACGATTCTGCTTTTAGGGACGCCATGTCGATGGCGAAGCGGTACTTCACATCGGATTTCACAAGTCGCTCGTAGGCTTCGTTGACCTTCTGAATGGGAATGACTTCGACATCAGCGGTGATGTTGTGCTTGCCACAAAAGTCGAGCATCTCCTGCGTCTCGGGGAGACCGCCAATATTCGATCCGGAAACGCTCCGCCGGCCGAAGATAAGAGCGAATGAAGAGAGCGCGAGTGGCTTCGGTGGCGCACCCACGAGCGTCAGGTTCCCGTCGAGCCCAAGTAGGTGGATATACGCGTTGATGTCATGCTCCGCAGAGACCGCATCCAGGATGAAATCGAAAGAGCCTTTATGCTGGTTCATCTCGTTCGCGTTGCGGGAGACCACGACTTCATCGGCGCCGAGCCGGAGCGCATCTTCCTTCTTGTTAGGAGACGTGGTGAAGACGACCACCTGAGCCCCGAACGCATGCGCCAACTTCACCGCCATATGGCCTAGGCCGCCGAGACCGACGACGCCCACCTTCTTGCCTTTCGTCACGCCCTGATGACGTAAGGGTGAGTACGTTGTGATCCCGGCGCACAGCAGCGGCGCTGCGCCCGCCAGGTTGAGATTCGGAGGCACGCGCAAAACAAACCGTTCATCGACGACAATAGTGTCGGCGTAGCCGCCATAGGTGACTGGTGCCGTCTTGTGCCTGTCCGGCGAGTTGAAAGTGAGCGTCAGGTTGGGGCAGAAATTCTCCAGCCCGGCTTTGCATCGGGGACAGGTCCCATCCGAGTCAACTAGGCATCCGACCGCCGCCAGGTCTCCGGGCTTGTACTTGGCCACCGCCGATCCCACCTGGGTGACCCGCCCCACGATCTCGTGGCCAGGTACGATTGGGTAGATCGTGGGCATGACGCTGCTCCACTCATTGCGGACCGAGTGAAGATCAGAGTGACAGATGCCGCAGAAAAGAATCTCGATCTGCACATCGCGGTCAGTTGGATTACGCCGTGGAATTGTCGTCGCGGCCAACGGCGTGGTCGCGCTGGCAGCCGAGTAAGCTTTCGTGTGGTACATAGTTTAATGATCCTCTCCTTAAAAAGGTTGAACCCACCTTACTCCACTTCGGCATAGCCGTCGCACGCTATCATGCTTCACCCGTGGCGAAAGTGCTCGAAAACGTGATTTGGGGCACAAGTAAATCAAGCTCCTGAAATCGCTCGTCGAATGCGGGTTTCTTCTAAAGCGTCAGTGAACGGTTTTACCTAACTTCCTTGGCCGCAGAAGGATGTCATGAAACGTGGGGAGTTAGGCGCCATTGACCTCATTTTGTATTTGGCATCCCGCCTCGAGCTTCGGCCTGACATCTACCACAAAAGAGCATTCGAACGATTTATAAAAGTCGAGCTGTGTAACCGCCGCGCGAGCGGATACGAGCAAACCCGTTCACTCGAACGCGCTGACTGGCTAGCGCTTGGGAATTTGCCTTTTTGATACTTCAGGATTCTTCCTCTACTCGGCGCGTACGCGGTAGTAGCTCGCACTGCGAACTGGCGAATCCGTGAAGCGATTCGTCGGGTTTGACGGCGGCGAATAGGCCTTCAAAACGGTCCATGGAGAAACCGACACCGCCAGATTAGTACACGCTTCGAGGATCTGGTAAGTGTAGGGGTCCGCCTTCCAGTCAATGGTAGCACCGCCAGCGGTGAGGTTGACACCCAGGATGGTCGGCGGAGTCGTAACTCCGGTCCGGAATGATCGACCCTGCCGAAGATACGACCCACGGGCGGTGGGCCAGGGCATGGTAAGTGTAGAGGATCCAGGCACGTTGTAGACGAAGCAATTGCCGTCGAAAGTCTGCACGACGATCTCCAAAGTGCCGTCGCCGTCCAAATCTCCTAATGTGGGTGCGGCGGGCGCCCCTTTTCCATTTCCATTGGCCCCCTGGATGGGCAGCTCAATATCGTGGAGCAGGCCACCCTGGTTGTTAAGCACCATCAAATAGCCGTGCGGCACCCCCGGCGCGACGTTGTTCGGATTTCCATACGTCGTAAAGATCAGTTCATTGGTTCCGTCGCGGTTCAGATCGCAGACCAGGATTTCGGACGTGTACATGACCTGCCGGCTATGACGAATGTCAAAGCGCCACAGCCGCGTTCCATTCGTCCCAAAAGCATAGATGTAGCCGTCGTTCATCGGCGCGAGTACTTCGGGAATCCCGTCGCCAGTGATATCCACCGTGGTGGGCGCCGGAATGCCCGGCGGAGGGTAATACGGATCCGACTGGACCAGCGGCGCACCTGAAGACGGCAGGTTCTCCCAACCAGCCAGGCGGCGGGCGCTGCGCGAACCGTCGCCATAGCTTCCTTCCAATACCATCACCGCGTAGTGAATCGTTTCGTAAGGAATGTGAAACTCAATGCTGGGCACGCCGACCACTTCATTGCGGCCATCTCCATTCAAGTCCACAACGTTGCAAGGCGACGCCGTCCACTGGCACCAGGGCGTGATATCCGGGCTGGGATAGGTGCCGGCATGATCGTGGTAATGCTGCGACTCGGCGATCGGATCGAACCAGCGGATCATCTGGCCCCAGTTCAGTCGGTTGTTGAGGTAAGCGGAACTCCGGTTGAGATAATAATCGGACGCCAGCATCGAGACCCCGTCATGGTTGAAGACGTTGATCTGGTGATTGTCATACGTGACCACGATTTCCAGTTCGGGATCATCGTCCAGGTTGCCCACGCCGATGTTGAGCCCGTAACAACCGTAGCCCTGGTTCCCCTGGCCGTTGGAGTTGGCGTCATTACCCAGGCCGGTGGCCGTGTTGTAGCGCGGCCAGGCGTTCCAGGTGATGCCCGGCGGTTGATACAGCGTGCCGTTGGGCGAAAGCACATAAACCTGTGGCTTTCCCACGTTCCCTTCGGTGTTGGCTGCAATGATCTCGATCGTGCCGTTGTTATCGAGATCGGCGCCGGCCAATGAGCGCACTTCAGGTGCCGGTGACGTTCCGTCACCGGTCAAGTACGGCCACCCTGCCTTCATCGAGAGCTGTCCGTTCTTCCATTCGTAGGCGGCAATTCTCCTCCCGGCGCCCACGACCACTTCGGTGATCCCGTCCCGGTCCAGGTCGGCCACCACCGCGGGGGCGTAAATACGTGACCCGCCGTGCATGCTGGAAGGCAATTTGTAGAGCAGGTTCATATTCGTGCCCCACACGTATATAGAATAGAAGGTAGTGATGAGCTCCTTGCGACCGTCTCCATCCAAATCATAAAACATCGGCGCACCGAACCACGACGTCTCCAGGTTCGTGACCGTATGCCGAAGCACCGGACGTTGGACCGGTGCTGCCGTCAATGTGCCGCCCACCAGAAGCAGTGCCGCCCCAAACGCGAGCAGGGCCTGGCCTTTCGCTCCCCGCAGTATCTCCAGTCCTTTTTGCAGACGCATGGGCCAGAAAGAAATCAAAAGTGAATCGACAAAATTCTTAATAAAAACTGGTCCAATTGCCGTAGTGGCGCCAAACAATTTTGCTTCGAGGCGCCAGTTCCGCATGGCCATCGGCGTAACCACGGCTGATGGATTCCGCCAGGCCGCCTTGAATCTGGTATCCGGTATTAAAGCTCTTGGTGGGATGCCCGCCCCAGGCCTGGGATAGGTCGGTAATAAAACCGTCATGATACAGCGTGTCGGTCACAATCGGACTCAACGACGCCCCCCGATCCTCCAACCGCGTCGGCCAGCCTGCGAGCATGGTGTTAGTATTGACCAGCGAAGTCGCGGGCATCACTTGGAATCCAGCCTTGCCCGAGCGCGGGACCCACCAACTGTGCTGCATGATGGCGAAGCCAAAGCCCCAGCGCTGTTGGTAATAAAACCGGAGATCTTCATTATTGCTCAGGTTTCGCTTGTACTGCTGTTGCAGCCAGGTTTGGGCTTCATTGAACTCCAATGCCCGGGACGGGCAAAAAAACATGGGCACCGTCAATCCGTAGGCCTGAACCGCCGGGATCATCGCCAGCGACACATCCCAGGGGTTGTTGCCTATGTTCTCTAGCATGGGCAACCGGCCGCGCACATCATCGTTGGCATATAGATTCGCGGCGAGGGCCCACTGCCGAAAGTTGGAAAAACAATTCACCTCGCGCGCCTTGCGCTTGGATCGGCTCAATGCCGGCAAAAGCATCGCCGCCAAAATCGCAATGATGGCAATAACCACGAGTAGTTCGATAAGCGTGAAGGCCGTAGTGGCCCTGCGCGCCATAAATCGGAACGGCGGCGCCATGCGGTGTTTCATAAGCTGAGGTTGGTTGACACCATAAGGACTGCGAGAGTCGAGATCAAGGACATCATGGGATTCCGGCATTTCGGCCGTAACGCCGGCGCCCAGGTCTTAAAGGAGGACCGGCGCGCGCGAAAATAAATTCCCGCCGGTTCTTTTCCCGCCCCGATCTGCCTCAGCTTTCAAACTGGGGCACCACTTCCCACCTCGCCATTATTGCAAGGTCCGGTAAAAGGATTGGCCGGGTGGAGGGTTGGCTTCGTGGTATTCAACAAAGCCCGACTGAGGCGCCACCACGGTCGCGAGGGTTGACCACGGGCCGGTAACGCTCGGCGCACGTTGGATGTCATAGCTCACACCAGGAAAACCGTTGAACCGAAGGTAATAACCGGCTGGCACAATGGAAACCTCCGGCCCGGTCGAGCCGCTTAAGTTGACAAATACATAGGCCGCACCAGCCAGATCTGCACTATTGTCGTTCTGATTTCCATTCACGCCCGTTGCACCGCTTTGTTCGAACTCCGCCGCGATGGCCACCGTCTCACCGGAAAGCGCCACGTCCGCGCCAAATTGGTCTTGCGCTCCCGCGTTCGATGCTTTGATGTAGGCATTCTGGCTCCAACTGCTTCCGTTGCGCTTGAAAAAGTAAGCCGCGCCGGAGTGGGCTGCCGCGGTATTCGTTTGGTTGCCATTGAGGCCCGTCGCGCTGCTGGAATCACCGATCGCGGCAATGACCAGATTGTCCCCGGAAACGGCCAGGGATAAGCCGAAGTTCTGGTTGCTCCGGGTATTGGACGCTTTTAGGTAGGCTTGTTGACTCCACACCGTTCCGTTTCGAACGAAAACGTAAGCGGCTCCAGCGTCTCGCGAAGTGTTGTCGGACTGATTTCCATCAACCCCCACACTGCTGCTGTCCTCCTGAAAAGCTCCCACCGCCAGCGTGTCGGCGTCCAGCGCCAACCCGTAGCCGAAAGCATCACCAATGCCTGGATTGGACGCTTTGATGTACGCTTGTTGCGACCAGTTGCCACCATTTCGGGTGTAAATGTAAACCGCACCAGCGCCGTCAGCGGAATTGTCGAGCTGATTGCCATTCACACCGGCGCTGCCACTGGCTTCGACGAGGGCGCCCACCGCCACCGTATCACTGGAAATCGCTACCGCCGCGCCAAAGGTATCGTTTGTCCCGGTGTTGGAGGCTTTCAGGTAAGCCTGCTGATTCCAGACGGTTCCGCTTCGAGTAAAGACGTACGCGGCACCGGAATACAAGGCACTGTTATCGGCTTGGTTTCCGTTAACGCCGGTGGCCGCACTGGCCTCATAGGGTGAACCAATTACAATGGTGTCAGCGTGGATTGCCACCGCGTAACCGAACAGATCGCTCGCGGCTGTATTGGAAGCTTTAAGATAAGCCTGCTGGGCCCAGTTCGTGCCCGTACGCACAAACACGTAGGCCGCCCCGGAACTGGGGCTGCTGTTGTCGGATGGGTTGCCATTCACACCCGTTGCGGCACTGGCTTCATTCAATGCGCCCACCACCAGCGTATCACCCGATAGTGCGACGGAATAACCAAAGTTATCTCCTGCCTCCGGATTGGAGGCTTTGATGTAGGCCTGTTGCGACCAGGTTGAACCATTCCGCACGAACACATAAACAGCTCCTGAATCTGATCTGCTGTTATCGGCTGGGTTCCCATTCACCCCTATCGTGCCACTGTCCTCATACGGCGCGCCCACGACCATCGTGTCACCCGAAAGCGCGATCGTGTGTCCAAAGTCATCTCCTGTCTCCGTGTTGGAGGCTTTCACATAAGCCTGCTGAAAGACAGTAGCGTGGAGGCGGGGTGCCCATGACAGAAGGAGGACCAAACACAGACCGCAGCGTTGCCATCTCATACTCATGTTCTTTCAAAAGGATCGCGGCTCAGCTCACCCTTTGGAGAAAAAGTGAGATGAACGATTTGTGTCAAGTTACGCGAGTTATTTCCATCCCGCAACCCACATTGGCCACGCTCAACCGTTGGGCGGCCAATCCACGCCCGCTAATTCCTTCGGCAATTGCTTCGGGTCGACCGGGTAAATGAGTGCCATGTCCGGCTTGGTCTTTGCTCCGGGCAGAAATTCCAGTTCCTCCGGCGCCCCCACAATCAGCCAGAGCACTTCGGCGTCCGTGTCGTTGAACACCTGGCGCAACGAATCCGGCCCCACGAGCACGCCCCCGTATTTTGGCACCGTCAACGTCTCGTCACCCACGCGCAGCCGGCCCACCCCCTCCAGCACAAAATAAAACTCCTCCGACCGTATGTGCTTGTGCAGCGTGTTGGCGCTTTTGGGCGGCATTCGCCAGAGCCGCGCGCCCAGATTCTCGCTCCCGGTGCGCTCCAGGTAATCCGCATTCGGGATCTTCATCAGGTTGGAGGGCCGCCAAAAAAGATCGTCCGGCTTGATCACTTGATAACCTTGAATCGCTTTCATAAATCCAATCTGTAGTGATCACGCCGGGTATGCGACCCAAATAGACGAGACTTTTTACTGGGCCGAAACGACAGCAAAGCTCAGCGTCAGGAGCGACGAGGCACCTTCGATGGGAATGATGTTTTCTACACTTGGGTTCTCGAGGTCCGATGATGCGAGGCGAAGCAAGAAGCAATCACGTTTCTTCTCCCAGGCAGGAACTATGGAGTGTCGATGGCCTATCATTTGGCAGCAGTAGCGTGATGTCTGCGGTTAATTCCTTGATTTGCTTGTGGTGCTGGATATACTGGTCGGCGTCCCAACCTTTCTGGTTCGTTTGCCGTGAATCTCAAAATTTGGCGACACCGGTTCTCAACCCGCTAACCTACGGCCTGCCGAACTATGGAAGCCAGGAGCCTCGCACTGCTTACGTTGACATGCCTGTCCACCCTTAACCCGCGGCTCTCGACTCTTTTCGCCCAAGGCGCGGCTTTCACATATCAAGGCCGCTTCAACGACAATGGAGCCCCTGCAAACGAATGAGTCCTTGGGTTCGGTTCAATCCAACGAACTCGGCAGCAATGTGGATTTACGACAACAAACCAAACCCGGAACTATGGATGCCAGAATAAGTTCGCCGAGTCCTCTCTCCCGGCGGTTTAAGATTTGCAGCATTTGCCTTCTCATCGTTGTTGTGTCGGCCTCCATCCTGTTTATCGCTCATCTGGCGAGGCAGGTCCCTGAGCCTTTTGTTTCGATAAGGTTTGCCCTTACGAATGTTTCCGGGACACAAGCACACAGCCTTGATGTGAGTAATAGAATGTCATTTAATGTAGATTATTTGATTGATACGACGGAAGGAGCAACTGTAATGCAGCCGAATGCGTTTTTCTTTGGCTCCAGATTTCGCTATAGCTCATCACTTGGGGCTCATTCTCAAAAACGTGAGATTATTTCGAGCTTTTCCGACCAAGCGACAGCCCAGGTTTCGTATGAACGGCAGCTCAAGCCATTTGAAGTATCAGTCCTTAAAACTTTTCCTTGGTTAAAAAGGTACTATCCTTTCCATCATCGGCGTTCTTTCCCTATTTACAAATTGGGACAAAGAACGGAGAAGCTTCCAAACTGGACTGGCCTCAAAGAGGAGTAAGCTGGAATCCTTTTTCTGTGTCCCGGTATCACCCACTGACCAATGAACCTCGCCACTCTCCAAACTTTGGTGGAACGCAAGAGTGGGCAGCCACCTGAATACCCCGACGACGCCGGGGTCGCACCTCTTCAAGGGCTACTCGGTCACCTGGATATAAACGAATACGTGCGCTACTGTCTACCCCGCGGATCCTACCAGGTTTGTGGCATCGCGGTGCTTGGCCTCAGCGACATAATCGACGAGATGCACCCAGAAGCCGGACCGGGCGGTATCATCAGGAGATTTGGCTACCTCATTGTCGCGAGTTCCGCCGGGGGAAATGTGGTCTGCTTCCATTGTCCAACCGGCAAGGTATATTGGGCAGACCACGAGTCGTTCGCTGACGGCTGCATCTGTTACCAGGACCGTTCGACCGGTGAATGGGTCTTTTTGGAGGAGTATTTGCCGGAAAATGTCGAGCGAGCAATGGTTCCTCTAGCGGACAACATTGAACAGTTTCTTGCCGCACTTCTTTCCGAGCAGTTAGAGGCGCAACTTAGGGCTCTCGACTTATCCCCTCTTCCAATTGCACCAGGGCCGAATTCCCAAAACCATCAATAACTATTTCCTTCAGGACCGTTCAAAACAGAACCAAAAAGCATTATCGTCCTTAACGATTTCAGCGTGGCTGTATCGGCTTCGATGCGTTGACTGCTACACCCAGATCTGGATCAATGAACACGTCGTGGGACGACATCATGGTCAAGAGCCTGATAGAGGGAGCCGAGTAAGCACACCAGCACGACCAGAATGACAACAACGAAGCCAGGGTTTATGAATTCATACCAAACAGAATATCTTCAGATATGGAACGAAGCCTTTGCGCAATTCCTGGGTTGGAGCAAAGAAGAGACACTATCCTGGGCCCAGCCGAAGCTTGAAAGTTTGGCACTCCCTGGGATGGATCTGAACGAACCTCCACTGTATTGGGTCGCTAAAGCAATAGTCTTTCGGCAGCCTTACTTCGAGAAACTTGATGGAGCGGCAATGGACATTCTAATTCGCAAAATTGAACGCGCCATGGCTGATGGGAAACGCAATTTCCCGCCCGGCATTGACTTTACTGGGGCCAAAATCAAAGTGAACCGATTGCTTGTTAAGGGAGCTCCGAAATAGAGCTTTTCCCTTATCCCGTAAGCCTATTCTATAACCCCATATCACCTCGCCACCGACTTTGATTGGGCACCTAACTCATGGCGGCCTTGGGAAGGCAGTTTCGTATATTTCGCAATTAAGATCTCCCATTCGTAATGCTGCTTTTTTGAAAACCAGTGAGGAGTCGATTATTCCCTTACCCATTTCGTGGTCAGAATTCTTCCAAAAACCCCAGTGTTTATCGTCACAACTGCACTTTTTCAGCTCAAAAAGTGCCTCAAAAAAGCAAAGTGTTCACCTGCCCGTCATCATTGACTTGTAACACCGTAACACTTTGAAAGCACCCGTAGCGCAGGCGCGGTCCCCGCCGGTTCTGCCCTGAACGTGTGCGCGATGCCCTTTATCGGTTCGCTGAGCATGCTGAATAGAAGACAGTGGCCCAGGGACGGACCAGAGCAGCAGGCCCGTTCATCGCGTTGCGCCCATCGCCGGCTTGGTACTCGACTTGGGAACCTGGGCCATTCCACGCGGCAGTGGTGCCAAATTTCGGCCAAAGAGCAGGTCCAGCACCCAATCGGAAAGGATACGCATCCTTTGCGGCAGGCTGGGCATTTTGCTCCAGTAAATGAGCCGCCACATGGCCCAGGCAACAGCACCTTTGAACTCCAAGCCCAGGATTCGGGCGACTCCCGCGTGGCGGCCGACCAGGGCCAATTCACCCAGTGGTCTAAACTGGAAGCGTTCGCGAGCAGCGCCGCGCAAATCTGCAACTATGTTGCGGCCAACTGTCTTTCCTTCCCGCAAAGCGTTTTGCGCGGTCGGCGCATAGAACCCACTGTTATCAGGTTTGGGAACCTCGGCAGAATCGCCTAATGCCCACACCCCCGGATGACCCGGTACGGCCAAATGTTCGTCAACCACCACGGCACCATGTCGGCTGTGCGGGCACTCGAGTGCTTTGATAACGGGATTGGGAGTGATGCCTCCGGCCCAGATAACCGTTCGCGTGGGAATGCGCTCGGTCCCGTTGAGTTCCGCATAATCTTCTCCCGCGCTCGTAACCTTCGTATTCAGCCGGATTTCAATCCCATGCCGTCGCAATTCGACCGCTGCGAACCGGGCTAGTTTTTTGCTCAATTCCGGCATGATCCGGGGTCCGGGCTCGACCAGGATTGTGCGGATTCCGTCCGGTTTGAGGTGCGGGAATTTTCGGGCGCTCTCTCGCAACAGATCATTGATGGCCGCTATTGTCTCCACTCCGGTGAGCCCCGCGCCTCCGACCACAAAGGTCAACAATTCACGGCGCAAACGCAGGCTCGGTTCCGCACTGGCCCGGTGCAGCAACTGCACGGCGCGGTCCCGCAGCCTGGCAGCATCATCGAGGCTCTTCATGGTAAAGGAATGCTCCTCCAATCCGGGAATGTGATGAAAATTGCTGACCGATCCCAGTGCCAGCACCAGGTGGTCCGCAACCAACTGGTGTTGGGCTTCCGGGATGTCGGCCTCCCTTTGCCCAACCTGCATAGTCACAGTTCGACGTTGCAGATCGATGCTCTCCACCCGTCCCTGAACAAATTGGATTCGCTTTGGCAACCGTGTAACCGAGCTGACGATGTGGTCTGCATCGAGTTCGCCCCCTGCCGCCTCGGTGAGCATCGGCGTGAAAAGGAGAAACGGCTCCTGGTCGACGAGGATGATTTCGCCATCCTGCGGGTCGGGTAATTGTTTGGCCAATTCCACTGCCACTTCCCGCCCGCCAAATCCGGCTCCCAGGATGACAATCCTCCTCCCGCGCCGCAGCCGGGTGTTGCGCACTCTCGTTTGGACACCGCGGGCAAAACGCCAGGCCAGGTAAGACCCGGCTACCGTAGCCGCCAGCATGAACAGGCTCTCCCTTTTGGTTTCGTTGCTGCGATTCATAGTGCCTCCTCTTGTCGTGACCACCATTACGAAAGAATATCCAGCCTTCCGCCATCCGCCACCAGCGTAGTCCCCGTAATGAACCGCGCTTCGTCGGCCGCCAGAAAACAAATCGCGGCCGCTATATCCTCCGGCTTGCCAATGGAGCCTTTCACCTTTTCCACTCCGCTCTTCACGTTGGGATTGTTCCAGAGCATTGGCGTATCCACTGCCCCGGGAGCCACACAGTTGATGCGGATTTTTTTGGCGGCTAGTTCTTCACTGGCCCCCCGCGTGAAGGCCTCCATCCCGCCCTTCGAGCTGGCGTAGGGAACTACGTTCTTGGTGGTCTCGTGCGCATGAACCGAGCTCACGTTTACGATGGCCGAGCCAGGCTTCATGTGCGGGACCGAATATTTGCAGTACAGGAACACTGCCCTTAGATTGACGCCCAGTACTTTGTCCCAATCCGTATCCGGCAATTCGAGAATAGGTTTGAATGTCATCATGGCGGCATCATTCACTACCACATCGATACGGCCCCATTTGGCGACGGCTCTGTTGATGGACGCCTCGATCTCACTGGGTTCGCCCACGTTTGCTTTGACGAAAATGGCTTGGCCTCCGGCGCCTTCAATCGCCTGCACTGTCAGGTTGCCGTGCTCTTCCTTGAGATCGACCACCACCACTTTGCCGCCCTCTCTGGCAAAGCGCTCCGAAGTGGCCTTTCCAATCCCGGACCCGCCGCCAGTGACTAAACAAACCTTGTCTGTAAACCGCATGTCTCCTCCTTTTTAATCCGGATGCAATGGTATTCCGAAAATGTCCCTTGCTTCCAACCTCCGACTCAGGCTGTCTTCGATGCCTGTTCTTCCGCATCGGGAAACCGCCAGGGAACCGTTAGGCAAACACTCTGCGTTGGCAAAACCGCCCCCCAATCCTTAATCAGCTCCTTGTAGGCTTTGCCGACCGGCCGAATTTGCCGCTGCAGGTCGTAGAGCCCCAGGGGATTTACCGTGCCTTTGTTTTCGCGCAGGGCAATATCCCAATCGACCTGGTCGGTGAGCGAATACCAGGTGAAGCCCACAATCGGCACCCCATTGTTTCGGAGGCGCAATACGTTGGCCCACTCCTTCTGGAGCCATCGCACCGCCTCGTCGCCCTTTGGGCCTTGAGCCAGGTTTGTCTCCGTATGCATTACCGGCAGGTTATACCGCTCATAGTATTGCCGGGTGATTTCGTTATATCCGAAGATTTCACCCGAGGGTTGGGTCTGGCCGTCGGGTGCGACGCGGTGCTCGTTCGCCACGTAGTAGTCGTTGCCCATGATGCAGTGGTGCTTGGGGCTGTGGTGCATGAAGAAATGGTACTCGTCACGAGTCATTCCATTATCCATCAAATACTCATACATCTCCGAGTTCACCCGTTGGGCATAATTCAAATCCAGAGAAAGGTAACGCTTTTCATTGAGCAATTCCGCGGGTTTGATCGCCTTTGGGTTGGCCGCGTGAAAGTACTCCGATGATTCGCTCTGAATGAAAAGGGCGTCCGGACACACCTGGAGAATCTGGCGCATCCCGAGCACATTGGCTTTCGCAATATGCTTGAGGGCGGTCACAAAACCTCGCTCGGTAGTCAGTTGTTCGTTCCACCAGCCGAATCGGCCGGAGAAGAGCGCGCAGATATACATTTCGTTCACCGGCGTATAGAGCTGAAGCCAGGCAAAGCGTTCCGCGAAGGCTCGCGCATACCCCGCAAACAGCTCCGGGAAATCAGGATTTTGAAAGTTGCCGATCCAATCGGGCAGTCCGAAATGGCACAAATCGGTGATCGGGGTGATGTGGCGTTGCTTCAGTTCTTGGAACGTTTCATCGGCGAAAGACCAGTCGAACTGGTTCGGCCCTAGAAACGTTCGGTGTAGTGGCGGGCCGTACCGGAGAAATTGGATCCCAAGCTCCTGAACCTTGTCGAAATCGCTTTTCCAGAATTTGTAATGCCCGCACTTTTCCATTTCATCAACTCGTTCGCGACCCTGCCGGATCGTGGGATAGCTGTTCTCGATGCCGGTAGCGAACATGAACGAGGGCTTCATATCACGAGGGAAAGCCTTGCGCCCGACCGGTCGCCGCTCGTTGGGCACTAGTCGGGATTACCCACAGCCCAAACCCGGCCCGTTGGAAGTCGGCCGCCGCCACCCCTAAAATCAGTGGAGACAGGAAAACCAGCAGCGTCTTCGTTTGAATGCGCATCCTTCTCGGACCACCAGGGCCAACATTTCACCCCTGGAAGGTGTTGAAGGCTCCTGAACGTTCCGAGGTTACGGTAATCCGGGCCGGGACGGAAGCAAGCGGCCGCCTCTGGGGTGTCCTCTCCTTGAGAACCTCTTGGGTGCCCGCCCCTTAATGGGAAAGCCTATGTGCGTGCTCTTGGCCGGGGAGAAAAAAGGAAATTAGCGCGCCCTTACTCGGATCGGGTTTGAATTCGATTTCAGCCATTCCGCATAATGCTGTTCATCGAGCTCGCCTGCCGCTACCGCGAGGGTTTTGATCACCACATCCCCTTCTGTGGCTTCGAATTCATAACCATTTCTGCCCAGGAAAAGGTAAGCGGCCACGAAACCGATTCTCTTGTTTCCGTCCATGCAGGGAGGGTTCGTAATTATGCCGCAAGCGTAAGCGGAGGCGAGGTCAAACAGCGAGGGCTTCTCGTCAGCGAAGAGATTTTGAGGCCGGCCCAACGCCGATTCCAAAAGTCCTTCATCCCTTATTCCGGCGCTTCCCCCATGCTCTGCCAAAAGGCGCTCGTGGACGGCCAGGAGCACATCCTTTCGCAGCCACACAGGCTCTTTCACTTCGCGAGCTCGCGAAGCGCGTTTCGATAGCGCTTCATCCCCTTCTCAGCGACTTCCATTTGCTTGCCGAACTCGGGATCTGCCGCCGTGATGCGAAAACCGTCTGGTGCCTCGGTGATATATAGCTGGTCGCCATCCTCCACGTTGAGGCGCGTGAGTGCTTCCTTGGGAAGGACCACCCCGAGGGAATTTCCAACTTTGCGAACTTTAAGTTCTAGTGTCATAAGGCACCCCATTACAGCGTCTACAACTGTTATGACACAAATCGGAAGGAATGGCCAACAACCAAAGGAATTTCGTCGCTTAGCTGTAGAAATACCCCCATTCGCGAAGGGAGGTGTGCTTGGGATCCCCCATTATTACACGGGTCAAGCACATCTACTTTTAAGAGCTACCCGGCTCGCTGACAGTCGCCTCGTCCTTCCTCCTAAGGGCTTGCTGCACCCGCATCAAGATATGGAGGCGCGGGTCGGAATCGACCAAGTATGCCGCAAATTCAGGTCAAAAACGCCTTATTTTTCGGGGAAATCAAGGCTACTCTGTCACTGCTCAAACCAGCCCTTTTATACTCGTTGGGTGTCCGTTTTGGTGTCCGTAAGCCTGCGTATATTCTGAAGTTGCGGGTTTCCAGGGCGAGGGTCTCCATGACTTGCACTTAATAAATAATGCCCCTAGCCAGACTGACAACAGTGGTGGGCCGGTTTAGACGGGCTGGCTTTACGCAACAGCGGTAACGGCGAACGCGACCGATAATTGCACTCTGACAAACGTCATTGTAAGCCCCGCCTCCGGCTCGGCTTTCGCTCTCGGCACAAACATCGTTACGACCACCGCCTATGATTCGTCCGGCAGGAACGAATTCAGATGGATGGAGGGCTTAGACGCGAAGCCTGCCACGCCGTTTCTTAGCAAATCGAACGCTGTTAAAATCCTGGCACGGAGGGCAAATCACATGGGAGAGCTCGAACACGCCAGCAATGCCGAACTGATCGCGCACATCGCCGGCAAGCCGGTCGCCGACGCGCTGGCCCAGCAATACGGCGGGCTGGTTGATCTCGCAAAAGCATCCTTCGACGAATTACAGCACGTTCCCGGGATTGGCGAATCGAAGGCAGCCGCCATCAAATCTGCCTTCCTTCTCGGACAGCGACTTTCTCGTGAGGCGTATCCCGAATCTCCGGTGCTCGACAATCCGGAGGCGGTTGCTGGGATGCTGCGAGAGCAAAACCTGGCTTACAATGTCGAAAACCTTCAGGCGGTTTTCCTGAACACGCGGCGTCGCTTGATTGCCGTGCAGACCATCGCCCAAGGCACGCTCGACACAATCCTGGTCCATGCGCGCGAGGTCTTCGCGCCGGCCGTCGCCAAGCGCGCTGCTGCCATCGTGCTCGTTCACAATCACCCGAGTGGCGACCCGACGCCGAGCGAAGCCGACATCAAAGTGACGCGCGACCTGATCCGTGCCGGCCAGTTGCTCAAGATCGAGGTGCTCGACCATGTCATTATTGGCCGTGCCACTCCGCAACGGACCAAGGACTACACCAGCCTTCGCGAGTTGGGCTATTTCTACTGAGCCCGTTTGCGATGCCGATGCTTGTGGACGGTAACAACAAATTTAATCACAATTCAAAAATTGAATGCGCCACTTCTGTTTATTCGTCCCCGCCTCGACTGATCCGGTAATTCGGAACTTCGGCTGCTTGATCTTGAATTGGAGCGGTTGCCGGAAGGCTGGAGGGAGCAAAGCCTTGGGCTCCCGCAGGAGGAGGCTTAGAATGGAATTTAGCGGCTGCGACGATTGGAGGACGTGGCGAGGTAACAGTTCCGCCCTTTGTTTTCGTCTGGCTCTGGTATTCGTAATAATTCTGAATTCCGGCGGCCAGTTGCAGTGAAAAATCCAATGATTGTGAGCCGGGTGAAAACGCCTCGCCAGCCTTCACATTACGAAACCAGACAAGCCATTGCGGAGAATCCGGAATCGTCGTCCTTGGCGGAATAATCGGAGCAGCAACGGGCCATTGCGCCGTAGAGTGGCACGACATGCACGAGGAAATCGGATTGTCTACGGGTCCATTTAGCCGGCCAGCCCAGCCTAGGTGCTGGAAAGGCAGTTGTGACGAAGTATTGATGATCGTTTCATTAAGCGTGGTCCCACTCCGAGTCATCTGCACGGTCACACCAGCGTCATTTCCCCACATCAGGCCGACAGGAATTATGCGGTCCCATACGCTCTGCCCAGGAGCTTGTCCGTTGAATGTAAATGTCCCGAAGACCCATCCAGAGGTGACATCAGCGCGCTTATCGCGAACCGCGATATCGATTTGCAGTAATCGCAGTTTTTGAATTCTCCTTTTCCCCTGCGGGTTGGTAGGTATCGAGATCGTATCGTAAGTATTGGCATCCCATTCCTTCGATCCTCTCAGGTAAGGAACTTCGTCCGGGGTCCCCGCTGTGAACAGCAGCTTGATGCTCACCGTGCCTTCTGGAAAAGCCGCAGCCCCCGGATCCGGAGCATCGGGATTCCTCCAAACTTTGCCGATGGTGTAGCCGCCCGGCTCGTTATACACGCCAACGGCCCAGTTCTGAAATATCGAGACATGGCTTTGCGCGAGTTCACCCGGGAGAGAGGGGCGTTCATAAGTTAGGCCATGTATAAACTCGCGGCCGTTACGCCCCCAGTGGAGCCAAGGCGCGTGATACCAATGACGCTTCGTGTTCTTCTGCACCACCCAGTCGACTTCCTCGTTTCCCTCGATGCAGTAATCCAAAACAGCCTTCATGTATTCGCGCCACTGGATCCGGAAGTCGTACTTCAGCCAAGGGTAGGCTTCAGGAGCTGGCACATCGGTTGGGTAGTCCTGACTCAACTGGAAAATTGGCCCTGTCCAGCCAGTTGGAGGATTTTCCCGACAATCAGGGAAAGTGCCGGCACACAGGGTTTGGAGGAATAGTAGGGATAAGACTCCGATTGTTTTATGGATGCTTTTCATCGCATGCTGTTTTCCGATAGGACTTTATGTCAACAGTGTCGAGTAAATACTCCAACCTGATTCATGATCCCACTATGCCGATGATATGCAAGCCCTTTCGAGTTTCAGAAATGCAACCGAAGTTAAAGGTCACTATTCCTGCTGCGCTCCACCCCCCATGCGGTCAAGCTGTTGCGGCGAAACAGTCCAATTATGGCGCTGGGCGTTCGGGATTCAATTTGGGGATTTCGGAAGGCGGCTTTCATCCGCGCGCCAAAAAACTTCCGTCAGAATGATGCCGCTGATTTCATCCGCTGAGAGGTTCGTGGAATCGATCATCAGCGCGTCTTCCGCCAAGCGAGTTAGCGGGTTCTCGTTCGAGTCTCGCTGGGCCGCGCCAGCTCGACCGAACTCCCGTTGATGCCGGGCCTCGCGAGCTTCGAGCATTGCGTCCAGAAAGAACTTATATGGCGTCTTGGGAAAGATTTCATCGCCGATGTTGTGTCCGACCATGACGACACGACCATAAACCGCACAGGCCCGCAACGCCGTGACCACGGCAGCATAAACCTCGGGAGACGTTTCCGCGCGCCAGGCGCTGAGCGACACGGCTTTCAATTCCTCTTTGGAGTAAAACTTGCCTTCAATGAACGGAATCGTCTCCTTCACCTTTCCGCCGTCCCACCCACGTCGAATCATCAGGGTGATGCCGTCCAAGAATTCTTTGATTTCATCCGGCCTGTTTAGCGGCACCGATGCCTCAATGCAGGCCAAAATAAAAGCGCGGAAAATGCGGTCCGCATCCACGAGCACTCCGCCGATGGATTGAGCCACGATCTCGCCAATAGTGTTCTTCCCTGATTGTGCCGTGCCATCAATCGCGACGACGAGGTTCGGTGGCAGAACGTGTAGCGGCACGCGCGGCAGTTCTTTCGCAGTGGCGATCACCGGCGTATCGAGGGGATTCTTGCCAGAACCATCGGCCTCGGCTTTCGGGGTGGCGGCGTTCGCTTGGGTCTTCATATGTAACTCCATTCAGTTGGACGGTTCAAAAAACTCAGAAACATTGGCCTCGGTTTCAGTGTCCGATTGCGTTTCGCAATTAGCTGCCATCTCTGCGAAGGGTTTGACCGGGGCACGACGCCAACGGATCGCGGTATCAGGAACGGATTCCAATCCAGCCACAACACGCCGACGATTGATGGCCCGGAGCAGAATCCTGAGTTGATTTCGCACCGGAGCATACGGCTCATAAGGCAATGCCCGCAGCTCGGACATGAGTTGTTCCACGGAGCATTCGAGCGCCGCCCATTCATAGCGGGCCTTTAGTGCCTTGAAGATGTCGCGATTTATGCGGACCGACGCGTGAAGTTTTCCGCCGCCGCGTTCGCGACGACACCCAATGGAGTAACCCATGAAGAAGATCGGGCAACGCCGGATGTCACGCAGGGATTTCGCCTCGGCCTCAAAGAATGGGTGAACACCATGCGTGGCGATGATGACGTAGAAATTTCCGAACCGAAGATAATGGAGATTGGCGAGGCCACTTTGCTTTCGGCGCGTCCGAATCCATTTCGAAACCTCGACTTTATAAGCGTCGAGGATTTTCCGGTCCGTGCGCGCCGGGTCCTTGTGCTCCGGAATCGTGCCGGTCACGTAGAAGTAATAGCCCTTCGCGACGTAGCCGACCGCGAGTTGCTGCACGAACCCGGCAACTGAGCGAGCGATGAAGCGATACGTCACAACCAAACCTCCGAACGAAGTTATGGGTCGTGCCAAAAAGAGCGTTGCCTGAAAAAGCGAATGGAGCCGCCGAGAAGTAGGCGGTAAAAAGCGGTTTTAGCTTATTTTCGTCGCCCCTTGAGGTGCTTTTGATTCCAAAGCCGCGCCTCTTCCTCCAGGCTCTTTAGATGTGAGGAAATTTGGACCTTCAAGGACGGACCATCCGTTTCCTTCCGCTTTCTGTGAATCCGCCGATCCAGCCTTACTAACCGCTTTATCGATTGTTGCCATTCTTCGTCGGGGACGCTTCCTCCTCGATAAGGCAGCTTCGATTCAACGACTGGGATGTTTCTTTCGCGGCAAACGGAGATGATCTGCTTTTGTTCCGGGGTTTCTACTGCACGCGGTCCAAAATGCACAGCGGCGATGGGAAAAGTGGCTTTGGCGGGCGCGACCTGCGGCCATTGCAAGTATTTACGAAACCGCTTGGTTTTGGAATTTTTGAAGCGTTTTAACCCCGGTAAGTGGCCGTTCATGTGGAGATAAAGAAGTCGGGTTTCGCGTTCATAACTCCAGCACGAATCCTTGAATAGGAGGCAAAGAAAACCTGCCGCGATACGTGAAGCCAAAAGGATTTCGCCTCGGGTCAGCTTGCGGTTTACGTCCGCAATGTCTTTCGTCCAGGAGCTACGACTCCGGTTTGCGATGAGTTCCTCAGTGGCTACTGCAAGATATCGCGAAAGGATTCTCTTCTCTTCATCATCGTAATAAACCTCAAAAACGCCGCTCGTCTGGCCATTGATCATTCCGGATAAATCGGGGGCACAGACCACCAACGCGACCCCAGCCCCGTCGCCACCATACTCACGCCACATAGCCAAAATATCGGACAACTCCGCTTGAGCCGGACCAAGATCGCGGAGCGGTTGTGAGAGACAAAGCGCCAACCCGGTTATTTTGTCGAAATCGCGGATTGCTTTACGCAAATATTCTCCAATCCGGTTAATTTTGGTCAGGCGCTTCGCCGTGAGTGGATCATCAATAGAAGAATACAACGCCTGTAAATCTTCCAAAGAAAGTTCCCAGGTTCTCTGCAATGCCCAATACATTATTTGAGCACCATGCTGGTATTCTGTCCGGTCATTTGAAGTTGTGGCGTCGCAAATCCGTGGCCCGCCCCGCAGAATCTTCAGTGCCGTTGAATCGGACGTGTAGTGGAGGAGCCAACTTGGCTCAAAAGGAATTTGGCTCTGCGGCGGGCTTTTCCCGGCCACCAGGCTCCGCCGTTCCTGGAGCATCGCGGTGGCGCGAAGTGTCAGCGCCACTGCCAAATTTGAAATATCGCGGCTTACAGTTCCGGTTTTCGTCGCCATCCCAAAAGGCTGTGGGTGTTGCGCCCAGATGGCAAGACCGATAGCCGTCCGCCAATTTAGGACCATTGGAAGTGAGAGGTTGCTTGGTCCGGGCGCAGCCCTCTCAAAAGCCCAAAATCCTTCACGCAAAATTGTAACCTCAGAGACCGGGCAGGTTGCCGGTCAAAATCCATGCAGTTGCAGCAGGCGCGCGGTCGGCGGCTCTCGTTCGGGCCGCCCGCGCTTGCTGCATTCCTGCATTGTCGTTGCGCAACTATAGGTGTTGCGCCACCTGCGAAACCTCAGAGGCTTCCACGCCTCGTCATCGCTTACAAAATTGTCCCGCCCAGCATTCTTCTCGTCCCCGAGAACAGTAAAGCTGGAACGCAGTTCTCCGCATCGGCAATGGGCATCCGAGATCTCCCCTGAGAAGGACGGTGGGGTTCTCGTCTTTGACTTCCAGGGCTCCCCGCCGGTGGTGCGAATGGATCCTGAAGGCAAAATTTCTTCGCAGTTCGGGTTAGAGCACAAGCATGGTCGAGCGCTTGACCCAAAATATGGCGTGCGAGTTTCGCCAGCAGGTAGAGTATGGGTTTGTGACGGAGCGTCACTGGTGCGGGTGACAGACGCTGGAATCGCAGATCTCGTGTTGGGCTCGGTCCCGGGCGGTGCAGCATTGGGTCGCATTGCCTGCTTGAGCGTGGACCAGAAGGGCCAACTTTACGCGGCCGATGAGCGAAGTGGCGAAGTTCATGTCTTTGATCAGGAGGGTCGCAGGCTTAGGGTCTGCACTCCTCTTAACACGGACTTTGCCAAACAACTCACGATGGCGGACATCGCGATTAACGAACAGGGAGAGGTGTTCTTAAGCGGTGGGGACAGTTTCCCGGAAAAGCCCACGTATGTTCATTTCGGTCAGGACGGCAAGCGTGTTGGCACAAAACAGCTGGGATTGGATAAAATAACGGAGCGGTGGTATCCCTTGCCGGCCAACAATCGCGTTCTGGTTGTTGGCTACCAGGACGCGTTCATCGTGGACGCGGAAGGCAAAGTTCAGCGCAAAATCCAGCGGCGGCCCGACGGAATGTGGTTGGAGCACCCGGATTCAGCTTCGGTTGCTCCTGATGGATCGTTTGCAATTGTCAGCGGCGGGTCGCATCGAGGAACACGTTTCTTTGTGAACTTGTATTCTGCCGATGGCAGCCCCATCCGAACAATTGTCCTTCCAGACAATTGCATGTCCCACTGCTTTGCGTATAGCGGGAAGTATCTGGCCACCTGCACGGAATCGGCCATTTGCCTCTTTACTCCACTGGGTGAACCGGTGCTTTCCTTTGAATATCCTCTGGAGAAGCTGAAGGAGCATTGGTGGACCTGCTACAGCGCGAGGAGCGGGCATGAACTTTGGATGGTCTCGAAAGGTCTGAAAAGAGTCTGCCGGCTCCAGTTGCCCTAGAAAACCGTAACCCATGGAGCGTGAACACATAAAAGAATTTGGGCAGCATCCGAGTTTGCTGGTTGACCTCTTGATTATTGCCGTTGCTGGTAGTCTCCTGTTCGTCAGTCCAAAGGTCGGACTTGAAGCCGGGCCGCCCTGCCTCCAAAGGGGCATCGCTCAACTCGCAATGACTCGGGGTCAAATCCAAACCACCACCCTAAACCTTACCCGCGGGAAGGATGACCCAGTTGCCAAAACCTCCTTTTCCAAACCACTGGAACTCAGTTTTCGGGAGTTCCTCCTACCGAATCGGACTAATTCGGACCAATTCGGACTAACTTTTTAAATCCATGGCCGCACGGGTTATTGATTCCAGTCCCCCGCTTGGGAAGTTTGGCGTAGGAGAGGTGGTCTTCAGCCGGATTAAATCTTTGTACCCTCATCCCTTCGATTTCCTGACCATGCCCCCCTTCCCGTATTTTTCGCGTAGTGCGTGGTGACACATCTTCCAAAAACCCCAATCTTTATCGTTACCGGTGCACTTTTTGAGCTCAAAAAAGAGCCCTCTTTTTACTAAGCGTACAAGCGTACATAGGCCCATAAACATTGACTTAAACCCACTTCTCTAAGCGTACGGGCGGCGCTTAAAGGTACGCTTAGGAAATGCAAAAAAGCCCATAAACATTGGTGATGTACGCTTGTACGCTTAGATCCCCCCTGAAGCGGCGGGGGGGCGGGAAGAAGTCTACTCCTGCTCCGCTCGCCTCCGGAGTACGCATTCCCTCTCCGCCTGGTCGCGCCGTAGTCCCCCCGAAGGCGGACTGGGAGCAGAGGGTCAAGGGAGAGGTGGCGCGTTCGTTCGAAACGATGTTTCTTCCCAATCAGACTTTCCCCTCGGCATTGAGCTCCCCCTGACCACCAACGGGAAAATGTAGCGCTTTGTAGCGGCTTGTAGCGGTTTGTAGCGGTTTATGCATGCGCGCGATCGCTCCCGTGGTTCCCTCTCTTCCATCACACTTGATGGAGACTTGAGCCGGTTGGGAACCGGCGAAAGGAATTCTGCGTAGCGGAAGGCCCGTTGCGGGCCGAGCGAGCGGGCGCGAGCGAGTCCACAGGGACGGGGTGAGGAGGCACGTTCGATCAAAATGCAGTTTTCGGACCGGTTCCCACCTTTTTCCCAACCCACCTTCCCCGTTCGCGCCTTTCGTATATTGTGGTTAACATTTTGGAAGTCCATTCCGTGGTTTATGATTCTGGAACCCAACTTCGTAGTTAAACCATCAGTGCCCACTGGAAATGTAGCGCTTTGTAGCGGCTTGTAGCGGCTTGTAGCGGCTTGTAGCGGTTTGTAGCGGTTTATGCATGCGCGCGATCGCTCCCGTGGTTCCCTCTCTTCCATCACACTTGATGGAGACTTGAGCCGGTTGGGAACCGGCGAAAGGAATTCTGCGTAGCGGAAGGCCCGTTGCGGGCCGAGCGAGCGGGCGCGAGCGAGTCCACAGGGACGGGGTGAGGAGGCACGTTCGATCAAAATGCAGTTTTCGGACCGGTTCCCACCTTTTTCCCAACCCACCTTCCCCGTTCGCGCCTTTCGTATATTGTGGTTAACATTTTGGAAGTCCATTCCGTGGTTTATGATTCTGGAACCCAACTTCGTAGTTAAACCATCAGTGCCCACTGGAAATGTAGCGCTTTGTAGCGGCTTGTGTAGCGGCTCAATAAAAATGCACAATCCCTACAGCCTGAACTCTTTAAGTGGAAATGTAGCGGTGTAGCGGCTTAAATCCGCCGGGCGGCGGGGGGAAGTCCCTGGGTCACCACTTGCTTTGAGAGCGATCCTCGGTCCCACCCTGCGGCCAGCTTGGCAGCTTAGAATCTCCTGTCCGGCGGGGGAAACCTCGGGATCCGCGCTTGGCTCTGACCAATGGAACTTGCCTCGGCTCCTTAAGTGGAAATTTTCCACATATTTCCACATCCTTCCACTTAGCAGCTCCCAACACCACTCCCTTCCTGCCATCGCCGATGGAGGAGAGGGTCGGGGCGAGGAGGAGCCTTCGATCAAAATAAAGTGTTTTAACCCCTGCTCCGTCTCTTTCCCGATACTGCTTTCCCATTCGCATATTGAGTGTCGTTCGCGAACTTCCTTGCTGATTGGCCTTCTCTTGCTCCTGGCCGGCTTTCGTATGGTTCGTGACCACGTATCGCAACGCGATCGTCTCTTACTGGGCACCTTAGTAGATTCGTGGTCAAAAATCTGGGCTCAGGTCTTGCCCAAACCTTGCGCGCCAGCGAGCATTCCCTCTCCGCCAATCTTTGGGGGAGAGGGTCAAGGGAGAGGTGGGACCTTCGATCAACATGTTCCGGTCGGCTTTCGTGACCCCACACGTATCGCAACGCGATCGTCGCTTACTGGGCACCTGGTGGCCCGCTTGGGAATCAAATTTAGGAGGCGGCTTCAGAACGCTCGTTCGACCTAGTTCGACCTAGTTCGAGTAAAAAAATATAAATGTTTTTCCCAACCCTCCCTGACCGCGTCTTTGAGCAGTCACCGATCACGCCGTTAAGCCTGGTTAAGGCTAGTTAAGCCTAGTTAACCCTAGTTAAGGCTAAATAAATATAATTGTTTTTTCTGCCACGCGTCGCTGCTTGCACCGAGATGCAGCAAATTGCAGGTAGTTGCACTTCGATGCGCCCGCTGCCCTTGCGCTCATCAACCTTGGGCGGCATCCCATCCAAACTCCGTCTCCCCCTTTGCCCGGCTTGTACTGCTGCCATCGGTTACAGCGGAGAAAGAGGTCAGCAATCGAAGAGTAAGCCGCGTTCTTACACCTATTCCAGGGGCTTCAACTTTCACCCGACGGAGCAGCGCCGGTTTCAATTCGGAGTCAGCAGCCAGCTTCCCGATGCCGGCGGCACTTGCGGTCGAAGACACGCGGCATGCTGACGCTCAAATTCATCTCGAAGCTCCCACCACAACCGCTTTGGCTCCTTGGACCACAACAAAACCCAAAATCCCCCTTGCTCGCCATCTGGCCGGGTCCTCCACTCATGGTCCATTCCGCCGAACCACGCCAATCGTTTCAGGAATTCACTGCAAAATGCCGTCTCCAACCAGGTGAAATCTTCCCGTTCCGGTGACCAATCTCCGGATCCGCGCAATCGCGCCCGCCGCGCTTCACACAACGATTGCCATTGCGCTCGTCCCTGGCATTGGTCCACGCATCGACGAATAAAATCCCGCGCCTCCGCGGCGATGGCCAGATGCTCGCAACCCCGAAGGGCCGGTGTTTTGCAGAAGGGACAATGCTTTTGGCCTATCATGCTCATCTCGGAAATTGATTGCTCGAATCCTGAACGCTCGCCGCAAAATTGCCAGCGGAATTTTGCACAAATGTCACATATGCCTGGATCCTGCGCCATCCTGGGAGTCTTGTCGAAAAAATGCCGCCTTTCAGATTGTAAGCGCGGCGGATGAAATGACGAGGCGCGACAACCCGGCATATCCATGGTGATCTGTAAGGTAAAAGCAACGAAGCCAGCGCGTCCGCCACGCCACAAGTTGAATGGGTGTAGCTTTTCAACCGCCTCCTGGGATCCCACCCTCCCTTGTTTCGGGTTCGTCACCTGCCTTGAGACGCCTCCCTGGTGATCTAGTCTAATCATAGAGGTAGTGCAGTCCTGGGGACGAATTGTGTGAACCCACTTGGGCGGGTCGCCGAAATTCCTCCGTCCTCCTTGGTTGGCATCGCCTCCGTTCGGGAATAGCAACACTTCAATTTATAACGGAGATCTTTTATGACAAACAATGGTGGCCACGGATTCCTGCAAAATTTGAACGAAGAAAAACTGGCGCGGGGCTTGGGTTATTTCAGCCTCGGCCTCGGGCTCGCGGAATTTTTGACCCCTCGGCTGGTCGGTCGAATGTCAGGCCTCGACAACCGCCCCGGCCTCTTGCGCCTCTATGGATTGCGCGAAATTGCCGTTGGCCTGGGTATCCTTTCTCGACCTCAGCCCGCTCCTTGGGTCTGGAGTCGGGTAGTCGGTGATGCCCTGGATATCGCCACTCTCGCTGCTGCGTTCGTTGTCAACGAGGGCCGGCGCTCCCGCGTTTGCGCCGCTACCGCCGCCGTTGCGGGCGTGGCTGCCCTCGATGTGCTCTGCGCCCAAAAGCTGCAACGAAATCCCCATGTCAACCTCACCCGCATCCACACCAAACGCAGCATCACCGTAAACAAATCCCCCGAGGAGCTCTATCGGTTCTGGCACAACTTCGAGCAGTTGCCGCTGTTCATGAACCACCTGAAATCCGTGAAGGTCCTGGACGAGAAACGTTCGCATTGGGTGGCCAAAGGTCCCGGAAACACGAACGTGGAATGGGAAGCGGAGATCCTGGTCGACCGTCCGAACCAGATGATCTCCTGGCGTTCGCTGCCCGGTGCCGATGTGGACAACGCCGGTGTCGTGAAATTTGAACCCGCTGTCGGTGGCCGAGGCACTATCATTCGTGTAGAATTGCAATACGATCCTCCCGCCGGTGCCTTCGGTGCCGCCATCGCTAAATTGTTCGGTGAAAACCCTGAAAAACAAATAGCGTTCGACCTGCTGCGCTTTAAACAATTAATGGAGACAGGCGAGGTCGCCCGCACCGAGGGACAACCCGCGGGTCGCCCGAAAAGTACTTCCCGCAAATTCGACGACTTCGTGCGTGCCTAGAACCTTTAAATGCCATTAACAAAAGGAGAGTTTTTATGAGAGCAAATTGTTGGTACGGCAAACACGACATGCGGGTGGAAAATGTTCCGGATCCAGAAATCCTCAATCCCCGGGACGCCATCGTCAAAATCACCTCTACCGCCATCTGCGGCTCAGATCTACATCTCTATAATGGGTTCATCCCAACCATGGAGAAAGGGGACATCGTTGGCCACGAGTTCATGGGCGAAGTGGTTGAAGTAGGTCCCAATGTCAAAAACTTGCAGAAAGGCGACCGCATCGTGGTGCCGTTTCCGATTTCGTGCGGCAATTGCTTTTTCTGCCAAAAAGGAATGTTCTCGCTCTGCGAAAATTCAAATCCCAACGCGCCCCTGGCCGAAAAAATGTGGGGCCATTCTCCCTGCGGCATTTACGGCTATTCTCATTTGCTCGGAGGTTATGCCGGTGGGCAGGCGGAATATGCCCGCGTCCCGTTCGCGGATGTCGACCATATCAAAGTTCCCGAGGGCCTCACCGACGAACAGGTCCTGTTCCTTTCCGACATTTTTCCTACCGGCTACTTCGCCGCCGAGAATTGCAACATCCAGGGCGGCGATACCATCGCGGTCTGGGGCTGCGGGCCCGTGGGTCAGTTCGCCATCAAAAGTGCCTATCTGCTCGGTGCCGAACGAGTGATTGCCATCGATAAAGTGCCCGAGCGGCTCCGCATGGCGCATGACGAAGGCAAAGCCGAAACCATCGATTATGAAAAAGTAGATAGTGTCCTCGATACGTTGAAAGATTTGACCGGGGGTCGCGGCCCGGATGCCTGCATCGATGCGGTGGGCCTCGAGGGCAATGGTCATGCCCATGCGATCCAGTACAGCTACGATCGGATCAAACAAGCCTTAATGGCTGAGACTGACCGTCCCATTGTGCTGCGCGAGGCCTTCATGGCCTGCCGCAACGGCGGCACCGTCTCCGTGCCGGGCGTATACGGCGGGTTCCTCGATAAAGTCCCGTTTGGCTCGGTTATGAATCGCGCCCTTACCATCCGTACCGGCCAAACCCCTGTCCATCGCTACATGAAACCGCTTATGGAACGGGTGCAAAAAGGAGAGATCGATCCGAGTTTCGTCGTGACGCATCGCCTGTCGCTCGACGAAGCCCCTGAAGGTTTTGATATGTTCGTGAATAAAGAAGATGAATGTATCAAAGTCGTGTTGAAGCCATAATAGCGCTCGGCGCGGAATCATCTTCCAGCACCAGCTCGCCCAGCTCCCTCCTCCGAGGGAGCTTTTAGAGCTGCAGCTTACCTTTGGAATAAGTCACTTCCTTACTCCGTTCTCCCTCATTTCCTGAGCCGGATTCGTCGCGAATTTTGACGCACCCGCTTACCTTGGCTGAAACGCAAGTTGTCACGCCACCCGAGTAGCCACTTCGGATCAGTTCTGATTGGAAACCTGGGCTGCACCTACAGCACGACTTTCTCGGCTGAGCTGTTGTCGCCCCTGTTAACTGGATTTTTATTGTCGACAAACACCTGCTGGTTGACATAGAACCTAGCCTAACTCGGAAGAAAAACACCAATGCCTAGGCTTGTAATTAATCCAGGCTCCCCTGTTTCATGGGAGGTTCAACTGAAACCGGGAACAAATTCCGTCGGCAGAGGTTTCGCAAACGATCTTAAGATCGACGACCCATCGGTCTCAACTTCCCATTGTTTGATCGTGGTCGACTCCCACCAAATACTCATAAAAGATCTGGGCTCTACCAATGGCACCTTCGTAAATCGGGCGCCCATCCAGGAAACCACGCTCCTGGCCGGACAAACCATCCATCTCGGTAGCGTCGAAATGCTTTTTCAAACGGACGCTCCCACGTATGCGGCAATTCGGGAAACTGAAGTCATTCCTTCCCCACCGATGGCTCGCGCGATCAATCCTACCGTATCCTCCAGCGTGACGACCGGTTCCGGAAACTGCAAATTTCATCCTCGAACCCCCGGCCGCCTCCTCTGCAATAAATGCCATCATTTCTTTTGCGAGCTTTGCGTCGCCTCCCGGCAGGTGGGGGGCGTCCAGCACAAATTTTGCCGCCATTGCGGGACCGAGTGCGTCCCGGTTGAAGTGCAACTCGCGCGCCCCGCTGCGGAAAAAACCTTTTTCGCCCGCCTCCCCGGGGCCTTCCATTATCCCTTCAAAGGTTCAGGCATCCTCGTGCTTGTTGCCGGCACGATCCTCTTCGCCGCCCTGCATTGGTTGGCTCCTCCGACTCATTTCGGCTTCATCCCCCGGTTTTTCGGTTGGGGCTTGGTCTTCCAGGTTTTCGCCACCGGCTACTTATTCGCCTTCATGCAGAGCATCATCCACGCTGCGGCCATAGGAGAAGAGGAAATGCCTGCTCTGCCAAGCGCCTCAAGCTTCCTGGAAGACATTCTCGTTCCCTGCTTGCAATTGCTGGGCCTGACTGCGGTTTGCTTCGGACCCGCCCTGGGCATTGCTTGGTATAGCATCTCGAACGAGGAATCCTCTTTGGGCCCTGCTCTTATAGCCGCCTTCGCCTTGGGTTGTCTTTATTTTCCCATGGCCTTCCTTTCCGTTGCCATGCTGGACTCCGTATTGGCTGCCAATCCTCTCCAAGTCATTCCTTCAATCATTAAAGTGCCTCTCGAGTATTTGGTTGCAACCTTGCTGCTCGCGTTTGTTCTGGGCCTTCGTCCATTGGGTGATGAATTATTACCCAGGATTTTTCCAAAAGGGCTCACCACCCACTCTATGGCCGAGCTTTTCGCATACTTGGGTGCTCAGGCCTTTTGGGCTCTCTTCAGTCTTTACCTATTGACTGTCGGCATGAGAATTCTTGGCCTCCTCTATCTCACGAAAAAGGAGAAACTTGGCTGGCTCGAGAAGTAAAGTGTGCTCCGCACGATTCCTTTGGGCGAGCACACTTTGCGTCAGCTCCCTCGCGGAATTCTCCTTGAAGCAGCCGAGTACCTGCGGCACATTTAATGCCGCCAGGGCCCATGGATTGTGGACTTACGAACCCCGCCAGGGCCGGAAGGCAGCAACGGTAGTTTGCTCTGCATCTGCCGTGGTCACCCTGGCTTAAATTTGAATGCCGAATGCCGCTGAAGTCTTGGCTGTCCCGCTAGCTCACCGCGCATTCCGCGTTCCGCACTCAACACTCGAATGGCTTATCAGGTCATAGCCCGTAAATACCGCCCGCAGCGGTTCCAGGATGTCGTGGGACAGGAACATGTCACCGACACGCTCTCCAACGCCATCGAAAAGAACCGCATTGCCCACGCTTACCTGTTTTGTGGTCCCCGGGGCACCGGTAAAACCACCATTGCCCGCATTTTCGCCAAATGTCTCAATTGCACTGGTGGACCCAAGGTTAATTTTGATGAGGCGGATCCACGCTGCCAGGAAATCGCCGAGGGCCGTTCTCTCGACGTCCTCGAGATTGATGGGGCTAGTAATAATGGTGTGGAGCAGGTGCGCGAGCTTCGTGAAACCTGCAAATATGCTCCCGCGAGTTCTAAATTTAAAATCTACATCATTGACGAAGTTCACATGCTCTCGACTGCCGCCTTTAATGCGTTGCTGAAAACGCTCGAAGAGCCGCCCGCGCATGTGAAATTCATGTTCGCTACGACCGATCCCGAAAAAGTTCTGCCCACGATAATGTCACGTTGCCAGCGGTTTGACTTGCGTCGCATTCCCGCCGCTTTGATTGGCCAGCAACTCACGCAAATTGCCAAAAAGGAAAAGGTAAAAATTGATTCCGCCGCTCTTCATGCGATCGCGCGAGGAGCGGAAGGCGGTATGCGCGATGCCGAATCGGCCCTCGACCAGCTCATTAGTTTCTGCGGTGATAAAATTGCCGAGGAAGACGTACTTTCCATGTTCGGTTTGACTGCTCAAGGTCAACTTCTGGAAATGTCCCGCGCCGTGCTTACCGGTGAAATCGAAACCGCTCTCCGCCAACTGAATTCTCTGTCAAATCATGGCAAGGACCTCGGCCGGCTGCTTTCCGACCTGCTTAATCATTTTCGTAATCTCCTCATTTTCCAGGTGTCGCGTGGAGACCTGAACATGCTGGAGGTTTCTGAGGCCGAATCCTCCGCGCTTGCCGAGCAATCTCGGATGGCCAGCGCCGATGGGCTGAGCCGTATCATGGAAGTTTTCGCGGATGCCGAAATGCGCTTGCGCGATGCCACTTCGAAGCGAATCCTCGTCGAGGTGGCCTTGCTCAAAGCGATCGAAGCGCGCACCGCTGTCAGCCTGGACTCCGTGCTCAAGCAATTGGAAAAGTTGCGAGACGGCTCCACCGTTGACGCAACCAGCCTCTCCTCGGCTAAAGCTACCCCGAAACCTGCGCGCGTGGATACAGCCAGTGTTAGGCCGACAGCGACACAATTTGTCCCCTCGGCCCCGTTGACCGCGCCTGCCGTCACAGCACCCGGCACCGCAGCGCTTCCCGAAAGTAACTTGATCGATCTGTGGACCAGACTTGTGGAGGCCGTTAGCCGGGTCAGTTCTTTCATTCGCACCTACTTGCTCGAAGCACATCCCGTCTCGTTTAAACAGCATCTTTTCACCATCGGTTTTGACCCACAGTTCGAAGATCACATCGGTTTAGTGGATACCCCGCGCAATCATACCCTTTTGCAAACCAAGTTGGCTGAACTCGGCCATCCCAATATCCAGTTCAAATTTATCAAAGTTCAACGCCCCCCGGGTTTCAATTCGGCATCTGTTCAGCCCGCTCCCGCTGCGCCCCTGGTTTCTCCCGCGAAAGCGGCCGGCCCTCCCGCAGCCGGATCGAAAAATGCCCCGCCTGCGCCCGCGCCCATAAAGGAAAAGCCGGTCCCGGTACCCTTCAACAAGGATGAATTTAAAAACGACCCCTTGATCCAAAGGGCGTTGGAAATATTTAAAGGCCAGATTGTGGAAGTCCGTGCCTAATCGTCAGTAACAAATCCTAAGTACAACCGTTTATTTTAAATTATGTCTAGTCTCGGCAAATTGATGAAGCAGGCTGCGCGCATGAAGCAGCAAATGGAACAAATCCAGACTGACCTCGCGAATCGAACTGTTGAGGCGACCAGCGGCGGTGGTGCGGTCAAAGTCGTCACCCGGTGCGACGGCACGATCGCTTCTATCAAAATCGATCCCCAGGCGTTGAATCCTTCGGATGCACAACTATTGGAAGACATGATCTTGACCGCGGCTAATCAGGCTCTCAACCAGGCTAAAGAAATCTCCAATGAAGAAATGGGTAAAGTTACCGCCGGAATGAGCCTGCCCGGTTTGATGTGAGCCGGCTGTGTTTTTCTAATTTGGCGGCGAGCTTAATCGTCTCACGATTGCCCTCCCTCCTGACAATCCTTCACTAATGGCCGTCTTACCCGAGCCAGTTAATTCTTTGATAACTGCTTTAGGCAAACTGCCGGGCATCGGGCCTCGTTCTGCGGAGCGAATTGCTTTGAATATCGTGCAAACCGAACCCGGTGAAGTAAAGAACCTGGCGGACACTATCCTGCAAGCGCGTCAAAGGGTTCACTTCTGCTCCGTTTGCGGTGCGCTCACTGAAAGCTCACCCTGCGCTATCTGCGCCGACTCTCGGCGTGATGCCTCGCTTGTTTGTGTCGTGGAACGGCCCGTAGACATTATCAGCATTGAGAAATCGGGCACCTTTCATGGAAAATTTCACGTTCTCGGTGGAAAAATTTCTCCTCTGAATGGGATCCAACCTGAAGACCTCAGGATAGCGGATCTGGAGAACCGCCTTGCCCAGGAGCACATCCGTGAAATAGTAATCGCGCTCGGCACCGACGTTGAAGGCGATGCTACCAGCTTTTACCTCGCTAAACGACTCGCTCGCGAAGGACTGAAAATCACTCGCATTGCTCATGGGCTTCCCGCCGGCACCGGATTGGAATTTGCCGATGAATTGACCCTTAGCCGGGCCCTCGAAGGGCGGCGCGAGCTTCAGTAAGTTTCCCCCATGCCAAAACCGCGCGTAGTAGTGTTCGATCTGGGCAAAGTCTTGCTTGATTTCGATTATGGAATTGCTGCCAGGGCTTTTACGTCTCATTGTAAGTCGACCCCTGAAGAGCTCAGGGATTTGCTCACCTCTCCCCTGCTCTTACGCTATGAGACCGGTTTGATTTCTAAGAAACAGTTTTACCAGGAGGTCTGCAAATCTACCGGGTTCTGTGGTAATATCGGTGACTTCAGCGGCTTTTTCGCGGATATCTTCACCCCCATCGAACCGATGATTAATCTTCAGGCCAGCTTGCGTAGAGCGGGAATACCCACTTATATTTTCTCGAATACCAACGAGTTGGCCATCGACCACATCCGGCATCGATTTTCGTTTTTTACCAACTTCGATGGCTACATTCTTTCTTACGAGCATGGTGCCATGAAGCCGGATGCTAAACTCTACGAGGAAGTCGAGCGTCAGTGTGGCCAAAACGGCTGCAATATCCTTTATTTGGATGATCGGCCGGAAAATATTGAAACCGCAGTCGGGCGCGGCTGGCAAACCATCTTGCAGGAAACGCCGGAAAAGACCCTCACCGCAGTTCGGTCGACCGGCCTGCTCAATGGTCACCTGCCTTAGAGGCCTTGAGGTTCTTCCCGTCTGGGATTGAGCAGATTCTCAAATGTCGGTGCCGCATCACCGAGTGAAAACAGTCGCTCAGAAATATCGTTTAACGCCAGCCTCGTCGTTTGAAACCTTTCTGCCAGTGTGCTGAAGATCTCAGCTACTTCATAACGCTGCGCTAATCGATGGTCACTCGCCATCCGGTAGTACGCCCGGCCTAAGCCTTCATAATATTTCAAATCTGGAAAACCCCGGGCTTCAGCACGGAAGCGAATGCGCTCGGGGAACACTCCCGATAGAAACAACGAATGATTCCCAATGTGAACTCTGATGAAGAAGCTCGTCCTGTCATCTGCCGCCTTGAGCGCGGTCATCATTTCGAAGAGGTAATCCAGCGGGCCATTCTGGCCAGGAACCATACACCTGGCTCGCTCGGTGTGCGAAAACTCGGCGAGCACCTCCGCTACGTAGTCAGCCACCGCGCGATCCTGGATGTCTGCGCGGCGAAAGACGTGACGAACCAAAATGTAAAAATAAAATCGGCTCGAAACGCGCAAACACCCACGTCGCTCAAGGAGTGCGTGAAAGAGACATTCATCATCTAGAATCAAATCGCGCGACTCCTCATCCGCGAGCAATTTGACTAGGCACTCTGCCGTGCCAATTTTGCTACCCAGCACCGATAGAATAAAGTCAATATCTTCGGCCGCGAACTGGACGCGGCAGTTTGGTTGAATCATTTTCATCGTCCGCACATACTTATTCTGACGACTGTTTTGATCTCGCCATTCGCTGGAAAGGCCCATTTGCCAACTGCATTCATCTCGCTTGCTTAAAAGCTAGAGCATAAATGATTCCACGCAACGGGGTTATCATACCCAGCTTGTCAAGGGAACTGAAAACGTTGCTCCTCACGCTTGTTCTATCATTGGAATGTCTTTTGCCCTCTTTTGAGTATTAGTCCATTCGCTTCTGGGTTTCTTTACCCCTTCTCAGCCGATTTGCACCCTTCCAAATTCAGGGTATTATGCCACGGTCGATGCACGAACACGCGTCAGGTCTAATGTCACCAACGAGTTGTAGAATTCCTGCCCGCTCTCGTCGTCAAGCAATGGATTGGAGTTTGGCACTGGTCAGCCAGGGTATAGAAACGACCATCGAGCACTCCGGAGATGGCACCAATTGGGGCTTGCTCGTGTCGGCGCAGGATTCTCAATCCGCCTTGAGAACACTCAAGTTATACCACCTTGAGAACCGGGGTTGGCCTTGGCAGCATCACGTTTTCCGCCCTGGATTGGTTTTTGACTGGGCAAGTATTGCCTGGGCTTTACTGGCTGCCCTGTTTTACGGCTTAAGCACCGCGACGGATTTGGAGACCCCCGGCTTGATGGATAGTATCGCAGTCATCCATGGTCAGTGGTGGCGCTTGTTTACGGCCATTTGGCTGCACGCGGACCTCGCTCATTTGGGAACCAACCTCGTAATCGGACTCGTCCTCATGGGTTTAGCCATGGGCTGCTATGGCACAGGAGCAGCCCTCCTGGCCGCCGGGCTGGCTGGTGCCGCGGGTAATCTTGTGGCTACACTTTTCGCCGCGCAACAGCATTTAAGTCGAGGCTCTTCGGGAATGGTGATGGGGGCCTTGGGTCTAATCGCTGCGCAGTCTTTTTCTCTCCTTCGGCAAACCCCCAAGGCTTCTAAATTCATCCTCAGCGGTGTTCTCGGCGGCCTCATGCTCTTCGTGCTGCTCGGGTTAACTCCGGGCACCGACGTTCTTGCCCATGCCGGTGGATTTGCCGGCGGCCTTCTCATAGGTGGAATTCTAGCCTGCTTTCCAAAACTTTCGGAAAACTCAACGCTTCAATTCACTTGGGGTGGCGGCTTTGTCCTTCTAGTTCTGATTCCTTGGTGGATTGCTCTACATACAGTTACCCCCAATTAGGCTTGACGGTCCCTGAGGCCGAGTCGTCTGCGCCCCATGGTTTGTTCTTGCGGTCTAAAGCAGAGTTTTTGAAATAGGACACCTGCGCCCTCTTATCTTCTAGCCGGCTTTGACCAAAATGCACATGATTTAACACTGCGCATGGCACACCGATTCTCGAAAAGCCCCTCGTTTAGGTCTGCGCCGTCTAAACGCCTTGCGTGGTGCAAAGCTATGTTTTTAATTTCCACAATGTGCGTCGCAACTCGCGCCAATCCTGCAGCCCATAGGTTGCATTTCAGAGGCACCCAATTCCTCGGGTTCAACACACTTTCCAAGTTTAGCACCTCGAGTAATAAGCCCCTCGAAATGGTGATGACTTCCCCAAAGATTGAAACGGATATTGCCTGGAATGAGCTCATCGCTTCCTGGAATATCGGGCTTCCTTCCGACGCTTACCTGAAAATCGAGGTGCGCGGAATCTACCCTGACCACGAGACGAGGTATTATACCCTGGCCATCTGGTCCACTGACCCAATGAATTACCCGCGCGAAAGCGTACTGCACCAAAAAGATATCGATGGTGATGTTCTCACGGATACCATGGTATTGAAGCGGCCATGTACTAAGCTCCAGGTCCGTCTGACGCTAGGCGGGCGGGAAGCCGAAAAGGCAAAGTTTAATTTCTTGGGTCTCTGCCTTACAGATACCAGGGATGAATATGCCGTTTTGCCGTCCAATCAAGCCGCTTGGGGCAAAACCATCGATGTGCCTGAACGCTCTCAAATGGCATATCCGGATGGTAAAGAGCTTTGCAGTCCAACCAGCCTTTCCATGCTCATGACCTATTGGTCTATTCGACTAAAACGGCCCGAGCTAAGCAAAGACGTCCCCGAAATCGTGAAGGCTGTCTACGATTCAAATTGGCCGGGAACTGGAAATTGGTCATTTAATATGGCTTATGCCGGGTCATTTGCCGGGGTCCGCGCGTATGTGACTCGTCTTAGTGATATTTCCGAACTCGAAGATTGGATTGCAGCCGGGATCCCCGTTGCCCTTTCTGTATGCTATAACAAATTACGGGGCTTCGATGGGGCAAGCAGTGGACATTTGGTGGTTTGTGTTGGCTTTACGCAAAAGGGTGATCCCATCATCAATGACCCTGGCACAAGTCAAAACGTGCGAAAAACCTTCACCCGCAACAACCTAATCAAGGCTTGGGCCCATTCCAAAAATGCGTCTTACCTGATTTACCCAAAAGATTCGAAAGCCCCAAAAGACCGTTTCTCTCACTGGGATTCAGTTCCTGCGCCGTAACGTCCAGCGTTGGCAAAGGGCTCATTTTGTAATGCAACCTTCTCTCCTTCGTCGTCACGCATTTATAGCCTATGCGGGCTTGCGATTAATATCTTTGCCGAGCTTGACAGGCGCTTTGCCAATGGGAATGTCTAGCCATTTACCAAAACATTAAGTTGGCGAATTGGGCTCAGATAGCGTGACCAGCACGCACATCGCGTGCATTCCACTCAAAAATCGCTTAAGATCATCGATCCTGCGCGCAAATCCGCGTGGCATTGGTGATGCTTATACTGCGGTAACCGGTACGAATTAAATGAAAGCGTTTCGCGACGGTAAAGTTTCGGGCTTCACTCTCATCGAACTGTTGTGTGTAATTGCTATAATCGGAATATTAGCGGCCATGCTCTTGCCTGCTTTCGTCCAGGCAAAGACTCGGGCGCAACGCATTCAATGCGTTAGTGATCTTCGGCAAACTGGCATAGGATTCCACAGCTTCGCGCACGACCACAACGATAAATTCCCCCAGCAAGTACCAGCATCCTCGGGTGGGTCTCAGGACTTCGCACAAAATGCCGCCCGACTTACTGGAAACTTTTACTTCGCTTTTCGCCATTTCCAAGCCTTGTCTAACGAACTGGTGACTCCAAAATTGCTCGCCTGTCCTGCTGATGATCGCTCTCCGGCCATTAACTTCGCTTTCCTAAAGAATGACAACCTTAGCTATTTCATAAGTTTAAGCGCGAGCATGAGCCGGCCAAACTCCATTCTCGCAGGCGACCGAAACGTTACTAATGATTGGCTTCCCCCATCCACCATTCTTCAATTGGGTGCCACGCAGTTTCTTCGATGGACCCATGAACTCCACCACTTCAAGGGAGACTTGTTGTTTGCTGATGGCCACGTCGCAGAAATGAACAGCCTTGATCTGCGACAAATGCCGAGCGAGTCAGGGAGGACAGCCGCTTTCTTCACACCCACTACAAAGCCTCCAAACGTCCCTCACTCGCCAGATCCACCCCCTTCCTCTCCAGGATCACGTCCCACCGCTGGAACTCCCCTGCCGGGGTCTGCACCCATGGCGGTTAGCAGTTCCCCCAAAAGTAACAGTCCCGGGTCAGACCAAAATAAATCCAGCCTGGTCACCACCGCGCCAGCTGTTCAAGCAGGGCCAGGGGTTCGCGACACCAATGAGACCAATACACTGAAAAGTCCGGTGGCAATGCTTAACGCCTCTAACGTGAGCACCAACCCATTGCCCATAACCAATAGTCCTGGAGTTGCATCGCCTAACTGGCCACTTGCCCTTGCGAAACCAGCCAAGTCTGGTATTCCTTGGCTCCTCTATCTTTTGCTGTTATTTGTTTTGTTAATTCTCGGCAGGCAGCTTCGGCAAAGAATATTGCAGAAGCGCGATAAGGATTCCTTGGCCGCGGGGTAGATTAAAGTTCTTCGAATCCTTAAACCATCCGCATCTGAAAAGCTCGTGTGACTCAATGGGCTATGTCTGCAACATCAACTATCTGACCCCTTTCTCGTGCAACAAAATGCGCCTTCACCACTGGCACCCTACGGTATTCCACCTGACCCGGCCACAATGGGTGTACTCGTCTAATGGATTAAAGCTCAGCAGCCAATTGCGTAAGTTGCCTGGAATGCCAAGGCCCTGTTTTCGGGACTAATTCTTCCTGCGAATGGTGAGGCGAAAAAATGCTCAATCGTTTGCAAGATACTTGCGGAAGCCTCGGGACTCGTACACTTCCATTAGCTTTCCAGGTTTGCACATGATTCGCACCATTGCGTCTGGTGTTGAATTAATAAAACTCAATCCTCGCTTCGGCCCCATAACACTCACGACTTTGGTCAAACTGTCTGCGCGGATACTTTTCCGGGCAATCACGTTTACTAAGCTGTGGTCTGTCAATCCGATCCCGGTCCGCGGGTCCACAATATGTGAGTACCGCTTTCCGTCGATTTCCAGATGCTGGTAGAGATCCCCTGAAGTTGAAATAGCGGCGTGTTCTAACGTTAAAAAAAGTGGCGGTGGGGCATTAGTCACGTCCAATGGAGCAAGTTGAACGCGCCATCCTTTTTTGCCCGGCGGTCGATCTCCTACCGCGAAATCTCCCCCCCCTTCCACCAACGCCCTTGGGACTCCGTGTTCTGCCAAAACCCTCAGAGCCTCATCTACCGCATAGCCCTTGGCTATTCCACCAAGATCCAATCGCATGTTTGGAGCGAGAAGCTCTACCGTATGCCGTTTTGGATTCAGCCGTAACTTTTCGTAACCAACCGATTCTCGCGCTTGAGCCAGCCTCTCGGGACTCGGCAGTTTGTGCTCCCTCCGTGCTTTACGCCAAAGGAGCACGTACGGACCTACGGTCACATCAAATGCTCCTTTGCTTCGTTCTGACAACGCTTGCGCCTGTTGCAGCACAAGCCACAAATCATCGCTCACTTGAAGCTCTCTTCCCTGCCCCGAGGTGCGTGACAATCGGCTCAACTCACTCTCGGCATCATAATCAGACATGATGTCGTTCAATGCTTTGACACGCATAAAAGCCGCCTCGGCTGCAGCATCGGCGATGAACCGGTTGCCGGCATAAAGGACGAATCGAAATGGCACCCCCATTTGCGGTCGCTCGTATTCAAAACGCTTTTGGACTTCGCTGCCATCACGCCTGGTGACGCATGAGAACCCTCCTAACAACACCATCAGCCACAACGCAGGACGCGTAATCCTGGCTGCTACGGCGCTGATGCTGAAGCACATGGCACGCTCTCCTGAACTCTCATTTGATAACCTGCTTCGCTCAAGCCAGCTAGCCAACTTGAGCCCTCGCGCGGAGCCAGAACTAAAAGTTTTACCTCTCCACTTTGCCAGCATCCACCGCAGTTCCGTCATTCCGCATTGTCTGTTCATAATTTCGTTTCTCAAACTGTTTCAGAATCATACTTGACATTAGGCGAGAAGATAGGTTTTATAGGCTCCTGTAGCCCTGTTGGCAGCTAGTGCAGATCTTGAAATTCGTTTGTTCAGAAAGTGCACGCTATGAAGCATCTCCTCGGTTGTGTTGTCGCATTCATCACTATTCCGCTTGCTTGCGTCCCCACCCTGCACGCTGAACCCTACGCTTTCACCACTGCAGCCGGTGCTGCCACTCTTGCGGGTACCGCCGATGGCACCAACTACAATGCGCGCTTTACTGCTCCCGCCGGCATCGCTCTCGACGTCGCAACCAATCTTTACCTCACCGATGGCAATGCTCTTCGCAAGGCCACGCTGGTTGGGACAAACTGGGTCGTTACGACTTTGGCTGGCGTTGTCGGGACACACGGCACCACGGATGCCACAAATACCACGGCTTTGTTTGACAATCCTCAAGGAATTGCCATCGGTGCTAACGGCACCATATTTCTTGCCGATACCCTTAACAATTCCATCCGCAAAGTCACCCTCATTGGAACAAACTGGGTAGTCACCACTATTGCCGGCACCACCGGCAGACTCAATACAGGTTTCATTGATGGCACCAATGGCGTCGCTCGATTTGACCACCCCTATGCAATCACATTGGATAATGGAGGAACACTTTACGTAGCCGACACCGAAAACCACAGCATCAGAAAGGTCACTCCCAGTGGTACAAACTGGATTGTAACTACGATCGCAGGCACTAATACCTTTGGAGCCCTGAACGGCACCAACTTGAGCGCTCGGTTCAACAAGCCAGCGGCAATCGCCTTGGACACCTTGACCAATCTTTATGTCTCCGACTTTGAGAATAGCACCATTCGAAAAATTCAGCCGATTGGGACAAACTGGGTAGTCAGCACAATCGCCGGCTTAGCTGGATCTACTGGTGCTGCTGATGGAACAAACAGCACTGCCCGGTTTTTTCAATCCCAGGGTATCACCGTTGACAGCACGGGCAGAATATACGTGGCGGACACTGGCAATGGCACGATCCGAAAGCTTACGCCCATCGGCACCAATTGGCTGGTCAGCACCATTGGAGGCTTGGCGGGCAACCAGTCTTACGCTAATGGGATCGGCTATAGCGCTCGTTTCAATTATCCCGCCGGAGTTGCTGTCGATAAAACTGGCCAGGTATATGTCGCAGACACCCTCAATTTCATTATTCGACTCGGTCGCATTGCAACAGTGGTTGAGGCCACCCTTAACAATCAACAGTTGAAAATTTCCTGGCCCGTTGCCGCAACTGGGTACGTACTCGAGACCAAGGGTAGTCTAGTTTCTGGTGGAACTTGGCTTTCCTTAACCAATGGCATCAGCACCATTGGCGATTCGTACACTTTTACCACCAATACAACTGCTCCAGCCGCCTTTTTTCGTCTGCGTAAACCCTGAAGCAAAACGCGCTCCCGGCTTCAATGCTGAAACGGCTTAACTTTCATACCGATATTCCCTAGTCGCGCACTGAAACTCTTCTTCGAACTTCCGAACCATTCAGGCCCGGGCAGAATTATTGATTTTTGTACTATTTAAGTGTCAGTACAAAAAAATTCTCGTGAGAATGCGGATATTTCCGTTGACTGTTTTGAGTAGTTATCTAGACTGAAAGCGATTCGGGTTGCAGATCGTTTTTTCAGCGGGATTCCCCATCCCCACCTCCTTGGCGAACTGTGGCCCGAATCTTCTTTTTATCCCCTTCTTTCCCACAGAAATATTTCTCCAGCGCGATAACGGACTAGACTTAATACCAATGCGCGAGGGATACCTAAACGAAGGGCCAAATATTCACCCGGAAGACAAAAATGGTCGGGGCGGTGAGATTTGAACTCACGACCTTCTGAACCCCATTCAGACGCGCTACCAAGCTACGCTACGCCCCGAACCATTGCGCCCGCGCTTGAGCACTGGCGTCTAGAGATACTACTCCCACAGACGCTGAATTCAACACTTAATTGGTCGGTGTCAGCGCATGCGGTGTGTTTGGAAATTTGCGCGCAATTCATGACCAGAGCGCTTGGAATGCTCCACATAGCCCGTTCCTTCCAACTCAAGCCTCAACCCGTTTTCTTTCGCGCGATGGTGTGGGTTGCATGGCCGTAAAAGGCTTCTGCCGCTTCCATCAGCGTTTCTGATAAAGTCGGATGCGGGTGAACTGTTAGTGCCAAATCTTTAGCCGTGGCACCCATTTCAACCGCCAGCACTCCTTCAGCAATCAGTTCTCCTGCTCCCAATCCCACTATGCCAACGCCGAGCACGCGCTCCGTCTCCGGATCGATAACCAGCTTGGTTAATCCTTCCGGCCGATCAAAGGAGAGTGCGCGGCCCGAGGCAGCCCAGGGAAACTTGGAAACAACGACCTCTCTCCCCTCCTCTTTTGCTTCCGCCTCTGTCAAACCGCACCAGGCTAATTCTGGGTCGGTAAAGACAACCGCAGGTATAATGACATCCGAGAATGTGCTGTTTTCGCCCGCGATCACCTCCACGGCGATGCGGCCTTCTTTCGTCGCCTTGTGCGCCAGCAGAATCCCTCCCGCAATATCACCGATTGCGTAGATTGCAGGGTCAGCAGTTTGCTGCTTCTCATTTACCTTGATGAACCCTTTTTCATCCAACGAAACCTTCGTGTTCTCCAGGCCCAAATCCTCCGAATTTGGTGTGCGACCCACCGCCACGAGCACGCGATCGTAAAGCTCCTCCTTTTTCTGCCCGTCAAGCTCGAACTCAACTTTGATCTGCTTGCCGCTGGTCGCCATTTTGCCAACCTTCGTCTTCAGGCGCACCTCCTTGAACGCTTTCTTCGCGTAATTCATGACGGGCCGCGCTAAGTCCGAATCCGCCCCTGCGAGGATTGTATCTAATGCCTCCACTAACACCACTTTGCTCCCCAAGGTCGCATAAACCGTCCCCAACTCCATGCCAATATATCCACCACCCACCACTAGGAGATTCTCCGGTATTTCTTCCACCTCCAGGGCCTCACGCGAAGTCATGATCCGAGGATTTCCTAGATCAAATGCCTTCGGCATTGCCGACTTTGAACCCACCGCCACGATCGCCTGCTCAAAATTAATAAACTGCTGGCCCTGATCGGTCTCAACTCGCAGCGTCTTTGAATCTTCAAAATAGCCACGACCTTGAAGAACTTGCACCCCTCGCATTTTTGCCAGTTGCGTAATGCCTCCGGCGAGGCGAGTCAGAATTGATTCTTTCCAGGCGCGAAGTTTCGTTGGATCGATAGTTGGCGCAGCGAAGCTAATCCCGCGATGCTCCGATTCACGGGCCGAGGTGATCGTGTGAGAAGCATGAAGTAGCGCCTTGGAAGGAATACAACCGCGGTTAAGACAAACGCCGCCCAGACGTTTGTCTCTTTCAACGATGATGACCTTTTTGCCCAAATCTGCGGCGTAAAATGCCGCGGCATAACCACCGGGCCCAGCACCAACGACTACAATTTCAGTTTTGATAGGATCCATGAAGAATTGATTAAAGGCAGGAATTGTGCACCTGAACTCATCATGAGCCACCCGCCCGTGTGCTCATATCTGAATATCTTGTTCTTTGAAATTCTCGAAAGCTTGAACGAGATCCACAGTAAAACGGGCCGCCTCGCCGCCGTCGATTATCCGATGGTCGTAAGACAAACCAATCGGCAACATCAGGCGCGGCTCAATCTTGTTGTCCCGGACTACCGCCTTCATAGCCCCGCGCCCCAATCCCAGAATTGCCACCTCCGGCTTATTGACAATAGGTGTGAAGTGCGCTCCACCAATTCCGCCTTGGTTGGAGATCGTAAAGGTGCCGCCCTTGAGTTCTTCTACAGCAAGCTTGCGGTCACGCGCTTTCTTTGCCAGTTCCTCTAGTTCTTTGGAGAGGGCCGCCGCATTCTTTTTATCAACATCACGCAGAACCGGAACAATCAATCCAGCATCCGTATCCACTGCTATGCCAATGTGGTAATACTCTTTGGTAACAATTGTTTGATCAACTTCGTCCAGGCTGGAATTGAAAATCGGATGCTTCTTTAGCGTATCCGCCACGACTTTCAGAGCAAAGGTCGTCAGTGTGAGCCGGACGCCTTTCTGCTCATAGGCTCCGGCATATTTTTTACGCAACGCCATCAGTGCCGTGATGTCCGCCTCATCGAATTGCGTTACTCGAGGCACGGCGTTCCAATTCTCCGACATGCGCCGCGCGATGACCTGTCGCAGGGGAGAAAGTGGCTTTTTCGAGACTGGTCCCCATTTTGAAAAATCAACTTGTTCACTGGTTGGTTTAGTTGCCGGTACGGCCGCAGGCTTCGTCCCCGTTACCTGCTCGGCTAAACCCTGCAGCCGCTGGATGTACGCTCGTACATCCTCGAGCACGATACGCCCGCCAAGCGCACTGCCATGAACGCGCGTTAGGTCGATTCCCAACTCGCGAGCAAGCTTTCGTAGGGAAGGAGCTGCCGCAGGCTCAACTCCCGGGATTGGTTCCTGCGCGACTTGGCCATTCGGCTCTTCAACACGCTTCGTTGCTGGTGCCGGTTCTGGCTGCGGGGCTGCCTTAGCTAACTTCGGCGCCGTCGCTCCATCCGTTTCATTCAGTGTCAGCAGCCGCTGGCCAACACTTATCTTGTCCCCGGCTTTCACGTACACCTTTCCTACAGTCCCTGCCCCGGTGGAAGGGATTGTGGCCACCGCCTTTTCATTCTCCAACTCCAGTATGGGTTGGTCTTTGGTGATCTGGTCGCCTTCTTTGATAAATAGATTTACTACGGTGCCGGAGTCTGCGCCTTCACCCAGAGGAGGGAGTTTCAAGTCCATAAATTAAGCCAAAACAAATAGCCTACACAATTTGTGGATAAATCTTTTCTGGGTCCACTCCCAAATCCTTGATCGCCTTATAAACGACCTGTCTCTCCATCTCACCTTTTTCTGCCAGGGCATACAGTGTCGCGATAACGATGCTCTCCGCATCCACCTCGAAAAACCGGCGCAACTGCTCGCGGGTATCACTGCGGCCGAATCCATCTGTGCCCAAGGTCGTCAAACCGCCAGGAACCCACGGCGCGATCTGATCCGGCACCAATTTCATATTGTCCGAAACTGCTACGAAGACGCCCCGCTCTCTTTCCAATAAATTTCTTTCCAGCACAGTGGGATCCGAAGCTTGGAATTCACGTGACTTGAAGTCGCGGC
>JADMIO010983835.1_pt1 | contig 68976 bp, 57 predicted proteins | sample 8958161 | NCBI WGS metagenome assembly JADMIO01 (sample SAMN16585339, study PRJNA669376) | soil metagenome | isolation source: Crop rotation soil | place: USA: Cullars Rotation, Alabama | collected 2011 | reverse complement strand
CGACTTCAAGTCACGTGAATTCCAAGCTTCGGATCCCACTGTGCTGGAAAGGCGAAGGCGAATGGCGTTTCGTTGCGTATTTCCGGGTGTGCCATTTTCTTGATTTATTCCCCAGGGAACGGTTCCCGCATCGGAACACGCGCGAGCGACGGACAGAAGCGGTACTCGGCTTGCGTCTTGAGACCCCGGGTTTCCGCCAGCCGTAGAATCGCCAATCCCTCGACAAATACCCGCCGGTTCGCCATAGTTTCAGGCTGTTCCAATTGCCCGTCTTCTACAGCTTCCTTAATTTGCAGTTCGCGTTCCAGCAACAGACCTTCAAACGCTTCGTCAAACTGATCCTGGTCATTGGCGTGTAGGGCTCGTGCGATTTCCAGCCTTCCGCTCGGGTCGCTGCCTTGGTACAACGCAAATTGCTCGAGCAACGCAGCGGAATCAATCACGGCAGGCGTCTGGGGGATCAAGCCATGCACCAGCTGCGCCCAGCAGTAATCGTCGACCCATTCGTGTCCGGCATGGAAATCGGTCAAGGAAAGCGCCACGATCGCCCGAGCCCTTTCAAAATCATTCGCAGCAATGGCATCGATCACGGCGTCGACACGGCCGGAGGCTTGATGATGGTCGGTACGGATACCGGCATCGCGCAATCTCTGCAGATACCGTAAACGAGCGTTCGCACTGCGGATGAGGTTGTGAAAAAATAGATCGGCGTTGGACTTCACTAAAAGGACGATGATTCCCAAAGCCCGGAACTTGCCGGAGACATCCAGGCTGAGTCGTCCAAGCTGATCCAGCGGATAGTCTGGATTATCAAGACCCTGTTGCCAGAATGCGACGTCATACGCCAAAGTCTCGCGGTAGTCCCTAAGTCTCATCCTATGGCTCAGCGACCGCGAAAATCTTCAAACTCCTGCCAGCCAATCCCGGTGAACCCGGCCTGATCGATCGCCCCTGCCAGTTCGCGGGAAACCAGGATCACACGATGGAAGTACAGCGGCCGGAATAGCTGGCGTTGGGGCGGGATTTCCGCCACCTTTGCGTCATCCAATACCAGCTTTTTTACCTGCTCTATCGCTTCCTTCTTCCGGCTATCCCAACTGGGCTTGCACTTTGGAATATCTAGACAGTCAATTGGGTTGATGGGATGGACGATCGAGTATTCGGTGCTGACTACCTTCTTCTTCGGCCCTTGAATATTCACCGGAAGATATTCTACCCCTTCCAGCCCACGGGCCTTCAGGAACTCGACGAGTTTGAGGGAACCGACAATAAAAAGGTTAATGTTCGCCAAACTATCCGGCATCACTGTATTATTCGGAAAATCCGGGTTCATGCGAAACGTCGCCTCCGCGGGAAATCCTTCCTGACGCGGATAGCCTTTCCTGAGTTGCCAGTCGGCCTCCACGCCCGTTAGAGGATCCAGGACGCAGGCGTTGGCCACCATCTTCTTGCTCCAAATCACGTACGGTGGTTTCATCGGCCTCCTCCCGCCGCGTTTACCAGTGCTTGGATTTTGTCGAATAACTTACCGTCTCCGGGAGTTCCTGGGAATGCTCTCGGCTCGCATATTACGTCGTCCGCCATGGAAAATGGTTTGTACCATTCCGGATCCTCCCCCTTCTTTCCAGCGTCCCACGCCTTATGTGTTCCGTTGCACCGCTTCCCGCGCCGCTTGAGTTCGCCCAGGTAGAACTTCGAGGCTCTGTCCAGCTTCGACCGCAAGCTTTTGACCTTGGCCTCATGTTTTGCCTTACTTTCCGCAATGCTTTGGGCAATTTCCGTCATCTCTTGATCGACCTCATAAGTGTATCCCTGCGCCGAGTTGTGATCGTAATCGTGCTGAGGAATTTTTTCGAAGGGAGGAGCCCCCTTCCTGGAATAGAAACGCTCCAAGGTTCCGAGTCCGCGGGCGGCCACGTCGCAGTAATGCTTAATCGTGTGGCCCCAAACCGGCATGGCGAACATGTTATCCGAATGATTTATACACCACTGGGTCTGCATGACCACCGTCTCAATCTCCTCTTTCTTGGCGACAAATGCGGTGACGCTCGCGACGCATAGGAGATGGTGAGCCTCGTAGTACTTCTTCACTTTCGTCTTCCCTTGCAGAAAGAACTCCGTTTCCGTCCAAGACGTTTTACAATTGACGCGGTAGTTGCATGAGCATGCGTCGCACTTGCACTTGGCGTCGGGTTCGGTACGTAGAGCGCAAAATTTGCCCTTCTGAATTCCGGGTGAATGTTTGTCGCCGCTCATGCCGAATCAAACCCTTCTCTGCAAAACGACCGCGGACCGCTGCCGCATATCCGCCGACGAGAGAACGACCGCCGCGCCGGCGACTGCGTAGTTCCGGCGAAACGCTTCCAGCGCCATACACGCCGCAACCGCACCGCTTGCGGCCCCGGTGTCGCCGAAACTAGCCGCCGGATACCACAGTGCCGAATTCTTAAGCGCTTCGCACTGGGAAATTGCGGACGTTTGCGCGCACCCCCACTCCATGGCCCGATACATTTCCCCGTTCTGATCGCACAAAATCCAGGGTTGCGATGTACCCTCCCAAGTCGCGAGTTCATTCGCTTGCAGCAGCAGATCGCGCAACAGCTTGCCGGTTGCCGGTTCGCCCGAAAGCAGACCACCGGAGGTTTCTTCGGCGATCGAAACTCCTGCTACACTCATTCCGCCCACCTGCTCCGACGCATCCTCGCCACGCTGTAGCAAGAGAAACGCCGCAGCCTCCCCGGGTGGCAAACCTGCAGGGGCGCTGGGCGATTTTAAGCGGCCTGTTTCCTGCAGCCACGTCAGAGTGTCTTCATCCAGCCAGCTGTCCACTCCTCCCACCACTGCGTAACGCACTTGTTTCGATGCCAAATCGCCGGAGGCCGCCGCCAGAGCCTCTGCCCAGCCAGTGGTCCCCGTTGTCGTGATCGCGCGAAGCTTTGGCAGAACCTTCCAGCCACTGAGCCCGACCGCTTGCGCAAGCATCCCGCTTACGACGTCATGAAAGTTCGGCTCATCGCCTTCCCCATCAACCGGATCTTGGGCCCTTTCTCTGGCATTACCTTCCACCTCGGCGGATTCCTCATCTTCGATCTCTTCCTCACCCTCTACGCTATCTTCCGCCGGTCCATCATCCGGGTCCACCGTTTGCGGCTCGGCATCGTACGGGAACTCTTCGGGGATCAAGGCCATCCCTTGAAGCAGGCGCTCGGGATCGGGCACCGATAAGTAGAAGGCAAGCTCCCCGGATTGCAGAGGAGCACCTAGTGATCGCTGGAGATCCGTAAGAGCTCCTTGCATCAACCGGAGCAAGCGGCCGGTCGTCTCGAACCCCTGCGTGAGAAACGGGACCTGATGACAGATCACCGGCTGCACCTCACCGCGGGCCGGCTCTCGCACCAGAAACGTCGTCAATTCGGAAGCACGCGAGACGCCCGCGCGAGCCGCAGCGCAACAAGTCTTTGCGTCCAGGCCCAGCGAACTCACCATACCCATGCCGCTGACAACGATCGACGGACCGCCCGCTAAAACGATTCGTTGCATATGTAGCAGATGGGAGGCGGGAATGGCGGCAGTGATACGACAGGACCCTGCAGTACAGGGGACGGTGGGGTGTTCTTGTCGTTATGCAGCATCAGGTCGAAGGAGCGCGCGACCCCCTTGCCCTCGAACTTGACGTCGAACGAGAACATCACGAACTCGGCCTTACCTTTGATCTTGTTGGAAGCCACCCCCAACAGGCTTCCGGCTTCGTCTCCTGTGCTTGTCATGAAGTTCGAGCTTTCGATGCACGTTGGATTGCCATCGCACTTCACCGTTGATGTACCGTCGGAGGTATCGGACGACTTGGCGATGTTCGGATACGGAATCGGTATGGGAGGAGCCGGGGGCGCTGGCGTCTTGCAGACGTCAGGAAACGCGATGGTCACGCCTCCACTGTCTTTGTGGACCACCGAAAGATAGTTGACTCCAACTGTTACGCCCATAGTTTGAACCTAGTTGATCAATACGGTTGCGCCACGAATTTTATTGGTCCGGGCCGCGCGCGTCACAACCTGGTCGCCTTCGATGACCAGCTTTCCATCTTTGCGCAGCGTGATAGAGCTTTTGCCACACTTCAAGACGATTTCGTGATGGGCTGTCAGGCTTAAGACGCGACCATCTGCTTCAATGCCGACTGGCAACGCGGTCTTCGGCGGCGCTAGCCGGGAACCGATCTTGCCCAGGATTACCGGTTTCCAGTCCACATTAGGGTCAAACAGCAGCAATACCCGCGCACCCGCCAAAACATCATCCGCCGAAACCGTGTTGTCCAGAAATCCTGCTTCAATGGGACCTTCCGGAAGTCCGGGCGTGTCCACTAAAGGCCCACCGTCTTTCGCGAAGCCGACCAGTTTTCCTATTCGGATGGAACCGCCGGAGTTGACCGATTCCATCGCCGCCGACATGACCGCAGAATTCTTGGTGTCCATATCAGTTTTCCTTGATGGCGCTGCCCTTGATGATGACATCGCCCGACCCTTTGATCGTAATTTTATTACCGTTAATGGTGATGTCCCCGTTCTTCTTCATCACCAGTTCCGCCGATCCGGTCTTTAGAGATATTTCATCGGATGCCACTACCTGCACCTTCTTGGCATTCACAATAAATTCCTTGGTGATCGACGATTTATGCTGCCCGCCAATCGTTTCGGCAAGATCCTTGGCTATGGTGACAGTATTGCCTTTGCCGATATTCACCGAATAATCGCCTCCGATATTCAGCACTTTATTGCTTCCTATCGTTTCGGTTTTCGTTGCGCCAATGGATTCCGACTTCACGCCACCCACGGTTTCGGCCATGGCCAGACCCACGGTGATTGCCATGGCGCCGCCTACCGTGATTTCCATACCCGCACCGACCGTTTCGGCATAATTCAGAGCGACCGTTTCGGTCAAGCTCTTGCCGACCGTAACGTACATGCTGCCATCCACCACCTCATTGTGTTGACCGCCCACGTTCGTTGTCTTGTTGTTCAGGATCGTTTCCGACTGATCGTGTTTTATGAGTACGTTCTTGTCGTTGTCGACTTGTTCGATGCGGTTGTGGCCGATCCGAACCCCATCGTCGTGCTTCACCCACTCCATCCGGTCGTGGCCAATCGTGGTCCGCTCGTCGTGCAGGACCGTAATATCCTGATCCTTTTGGGCATGAACACGGATTAGCTCCTTGCCCTTGGTGTCATCCATCGAGTATTCGTTGTAGCCGCCGCCACCTTTGGTGGAGTCCGACTTGATTCCGCTGATGACGGCCTTGCCCGGCAGTGCCCAGGGCGGCATATTTTCGGCGTGGTAGACGCGTCCGATGATAATGGGCTGGTCGGGGTCGCCTTCCAGAAAATCGACCAGAACCTCGTGGCCGATGCGTGGGATGTGTATCGCGCCCCAATTTTTCCCGGCCCAGGGATACGATACGCGGACCCAGCAGGAACTGTCCTGATTCTTCTTGCCTTCCCGATCCCAGTGGAATTGCACTTTCACGCGGCCGTACTTGTCGGTGAAAATTTCTTCGCCCGCCGGACCCACCACCACCGCGCTTTGGCAGCCTTGAACCACCGGCTTGGGGGTCAACCTGGGAGCGCGGTACGGAACCGAAGCCGGGATCGCTTCGAAGGAATTGGTGTAGACCGACTCATCGCCCCCGCCCCCGCTGGTGTAGGAAATGCTCATGCTGGCGCGGTGCTGCACGCCGGTCAGTAGCCACTTGTGATTCAGATCTTCGCAGTAGTGGTCCAGCAAATCGAAGGTGTAGCCAGACCGGAACGTGCGGCAATTCGAAGTACCGGTGGCGTGGTCCTGCATGGCCCGGGCTTCCTGCAAACGGGCACGGGCCAACGTGTCGCCTTCGTCGCGTTTCGCGTAGGAACCCGGGAAATCATAGATCTCGTACCCGGGCTTCTCCTGCAAATTCACCATCAGGTTCGTGCTGGGGGTTTGGAAATTATAGTCCGTATGTGCCCATTTGCTGGGCTTCAGCTCATGCTCGGTGCGCCATTCGGTGATGACGTCTTCTCCGGCGATCCCACCTTCGGCATCGTCGCAATGAATTTTGGAATGGCCGGGGCATGGTTCATGCGCGCTGTCGAAATTAGCCATGATCAGGGTGTGTTTCGACCCATCGGGCGCGTGCTCGAAAAAGTAATAGATCCCTTCCTCTTCCATTAAGCGGCAGACGAAATTCAAGTCGGTTTCGCGGTACTGAACGCAATATTCCCAGGTCCGGAAAGAGCCGTGAAGCCGGAGCTTGTAATCGGTGAAGCCCAGGTCCTTGAATATCTGCTGGATGATGTCGGGGACCGTCTTGTTTTGGAAGATCCGGCAGTCCGAAGTGCGGGAAAGAAACCACAGCCAGGGCACCATCTCCACCCGGTAATGCGTGAAGTGTTCGTCGCGCCCGCCCTGCGAAAAACGGCTGACGATTCCGTGAAAACAGACCTCGCCATCCTGCCGCTGCAAATGGACCGTTACCGGTTTGGATACCAGATCTTTCAGAACGATCGAGTCGTCTTCCGACAGGCATTCAAGATGAAACCGGAACAGCTGGGAAAGGGATTCCTCGCCGGAGATGGCCTGCAGCAAGAGCACGTCTTTGCCCAACGGAGTGTCAATGCGAAGTGCTCTGTCGGCTTGGCTGAACCCGACCTTATCCGGCATGAATCCTCATTCGCCTCACGTAAAAGCTGCGTAGCTGGATGTTCTACTGTTTTGGTGCTCCGACGGCCGGCCAACTCACCCGCAATTCATAGGTGTGAGCCTGCTTCTTATCTCGTTCATCGATGATAATACGAAATCCGCTCCGCCCGGCAGCAATATTTGGCGCGTATTCGATGGTGGGGACTATGGCGCCTTTCCCTGCGGTGGCCTTGCCGTTCTCGAACAACGCGGACATTTTGCCCTTGTCTTCAAAACGTGTTGCCGATTCCAAAGTGAACGCGCTGGCAGACGAAGGGGCAGGCGCGGCAAAGGCACTATCCTGACCAGTCGCTTTCCCTTCCGGTGCTTTCTTGTCTGGATTGGGGAGCGGCCGGTAGAACAGCGCATTGTTGACGAACAACAGTTCCACCTTGCCGATCACATCCAGCTTCAATTTCAACATGCCCGGCCCCGTCCGGCTGTAGACGTCGAGACGATTGAGCGGCAATCGCACGAAGGCGTCAGGCGTGGGAACCTCCAGGACATCGTCGGGAACGACCAGGTCGATCAGGGCGGGAGGCGCTCCGGCAGCTGCGAGCTTCTGGACCGTGGCCTGGGTAGCCGCTATGCCCTTGGTGCCGCGTAAGCCAACCTCATCCACCAGAATATGAGCGGGGATCTTACGCCGCAGCAGGGACAGTAGTTCGTCTTCTGAAACCGGCCCAAAGTAGCGACTGCGGCAGTCGCCGCAGGAACGCAGGACTTGCAGGATCACGGACGCGACCACCTGCTCGGATCGCTTGCCGCGCTTGGCGGCCTCCAGAATCTGAACCAAAGCCTGCTGGTCCAACAGAAAGTCGATGCCGTTGCGCTCCACCGCTTGCATGATGAGCGGTATATCGGCGGCCGAGACGCCCGGGTCGCTGAGATATTCGCCGATCTCCGGCAGGGTCATCGGTGGTTCAGCCGCGGACGTGGCAACTCGCGGAGTTTGCGCTCCGGCGCAGAGTGATACTGCAAGCAGAAGTAGGAGACACCTGTCCATCATGGTTGTTGGCCTGCCCGCCTCTTCAATCGCTCAATGGCCGACTCCTTGGGAGCCGCCTTTTCCTGAACTGGTGGAGGCGCCTCCACCCGAGCCGGAGCAGGAGGTGGAACCACGACCGGCGCGCTGGACTTCTGCGGTCGCGGGCTAACCTTCGGCGGACGGGCGCTCTGTGATTCGGGCAGGAAAACGACCAGCATCTCGCCGGAATAGCGCGAATCGTCGACACGCGCCAACTGTAGCAATCGTCCCGGGCTTATCTCCACTCCAACGGTCTGCCCTGGCGGTGGTAGGTCGCGAGCACCAGCGGGTTCGGCCTTCGCAGTATTGATTTTGACTGGCAGCCGTCGCGAATCGTAACGGATGCGGTGCAGATCGGTGATCGCCGCAAAACCTGCTATCTGCGTTCCCCAGTTGCTTTGCGTGATTCCACCTTCACTCACGTCCAGATCAAATTCGGAATTCGTACGTCCTGAATTCCAGGCCACGTGATGGTGTCCGCTGCCTATGGCCTTTTCGAAATCTCCCGAATCCGAAGGCGCCACAGGCGTTTCGTCAATGATCAGGCTACCGGGTTGCGAACTGCGGACCACCAACTGCGCCGGCAATAGCGTCCAAAGCGGCTCCAGCGGGTGTGATTTTTCGCCCGGATTGACAGTGAATGACAAATCGACCGGTGCAAAACCGGGCCGGGTTCCCGACAAATGGTAGGCTCCGGCTGGAATGCCCGCACCCAACGCCTGTGCCGTCACGTCCTTGCCTGCGGCATCTTCGATTCGATATGTCGAATCCGGAGTACCCGCCATCGAAATGGGAATCATGCTGCTGGTGGACGGCTGTTCCTGTGCGGACTTCTGGAAAAATGTGATGCCCAGGTACACAAGCAGCCCTGCAGCGAGCCCCCCGGCGATTCCGTAGCCCAAATAGCGCGCAGTTTGTGGACTGATCTTCGGGGTTTTGGTGTCTGTCATTGGCGCGGGCGTCGGGATAACTCTCGGCGGAGGGGCCGGTTCCGCCGGTTGGGTCTTCGGTGGCGTTCCCTTGCCACGGTCGATGATAGCGTCTTCCTTGAGGACAGGCTGAAAGATGCGGGTTCGCTCCAGAATTTCATCCAAGCTGCTTTCCGGGGTCACCGGGACCTTAGGAACGTCAGGATTTGTCGCAGGCGAAGACTTCAGCGGCGGCTCCTTACGTAACTCTTGCGGTTTCGGGCTGGCCGGGGGCGAAGGCGCTGCCATTTTCTTTTCGGCAATCTGCTTGGAAAGGTTCTCCGCCAGGGAATTACCCGGATCCAGCAGGCTTGCTTCCGTCACCAGAGTCTCTGCCGCTACCCAATCCCGCTGGATCAGTCCGGCCGCGCGTCTTAGCAGTAATTCAGTCAAGCCCTTCCGAATTACCGGTTTGCTGGGGGCGGATCGCAGCAGATTCAGCGCCAGACGGCTATGCCCCTGGTTATACAACCCGGTTGCGTTCGCTACCAGTTGCTCTGATTCAGGGTCACCAGAACTGGGAATCGAGGCCTCGAGGGCCGATAGCTCAGGATCGCCTGGAAATTGCGCCAACGCATCGCTGAGCAGCTTCGTCGCGTGTTCATAATTCTGGGTGCTGACCGCCTGGTTGATTTTTGCCAGCCAGCCCATCTTGACGGCCTGGCGAGCCTGCTCGCGAAGCAGTTCCCCGAGCCGCTCGATCTCCGCATCCACGCCGGGATGGGCGGAATGAATGGCTTTCAGCGTTTCCCATTGCGCAAGAGCTTCCGCGTGTTTGCCGCTCTCCTCCAGAGAACGAGCCCGCACCTCCATCGATGCCACCAGATCATTTCGGGAACGAGTCCATGACGGCGGGTCGGCGGCATGGGGCCGTTCCGTCACCTCAGGAGCACGCTCATGGGTGATTTCCTCAACCGTGGGTGGCGGCTGAGATACAGGCGCTTGCGGCGTTGGCGCTTGCGCTACGGGCTCGGGCTTCGCGGATAATGCGGCCGTCCGTGTTTTTTCGCCTTCTTCGATGTCTTCCAGCAGTTCTTTGACAGCGATGTTATCCGGATATTCCTGCAGGATCGCCTCGCATCCCGCTCGCGCTGCCGCATAGTTTTGTTCCGACAGGTGCCGCCGAACCGAGGCCTGTTGCGCTCGCAACTGTTGGCGTTTCCTCTGTAAATCTTCCTGAAGCCGGCCAGCGAGCAGGCTTGCACCGTCCGTGGCCTCCACGGCAAGATACGCTTCGAGGCCGGAATGTTCCGTGTCTACGTCGCCTCGATTGAGCAACCGCAAGGCCGCTTCATAGGCGGACTGAATCTCGGCTTCGCGCCTACTTTGGGCCTCTCGCTTTGAAGCATCCGCCAACTTTGCCTGCTCGATTTCGCGCCGCAACGCCCGATCAATTTCTTGCGATAGCTGCTCAACGCGCGCATCGGCAGGGGCGAGAGCCGACAGCTTCCCCACGATTTCCTGCGCCCGCGTGTACTCCCGCTCATTGTAGTGACGCTGTGCGGAGCTCAGCATCGCGTCCACTTCGCCCGCCGCGATCGCGGTTTCGATTTCGTGTTTCAGCGCCGTGGCTTTCTCATGTGCCGGGTCTTTGGCGAGAACTTCCTGAACCGTTTCCAAAGCCGCCGCATACTCTTTCAGTTCTATTTTGTGTTTGGCGGCGATCAAGAGCTGCTGAAAGTCATAATTCTTCAGGACGCCCGCAATGTCCCGATCCAGCTTATGCACCTGCGTGTTCAAGTAAGTCTCGGACTTCAGTTCCCGGATAAGGTTGCTCGCCCCCGTCACATCACCTTCTGCAAGTGCCTGTTGCGCCCGCACCAGACGCGGGTCGACTTGCGGGGTGTTGAAGACGTCAATCGCCTCGCCCCGGAGCGCTTTCTCCAAGGATGCGGCATACTCGCGGACACTCCCAAACCGTCCGGCTGGTTCTTTCGCCAATGCCTTATCCACCACCTGGCTGATCTGTGCGGGAATGCGCGGATTCAGGTCGCTGCAAGCTGCCGGTTGGTGCGCAAGGATCGCTTCGGTCGGGTGTTGCTGGTTGGTGGCACTGAACGGGTGCTTGCCCGTCAGCAGTTCGTAGCTGATCACGGCGAGTGAGAACTGATCGGTCGTTGCCGCCGGCCTGTTACCCATCAGCTGCTCAGGCGACGTGTAGAGTTGCGTCCGCTTGGACCCGGCCATGGTTCGTTGCCCGGTGAGACAGGCAACTCCGAAGTCCATGATCTTGATGGAATCGTCTTCCTGCACAAAGATGTTGGAAGGCTTCAAGTCACGATGCAGCAGCCCCTGATCGTGTGCTGCCTGTAAGCCACGAGCGATTTGCGCAATCACCTGCACCGTGCGCTCCAGCGGAGGCGGCGCGGTGGAGGAGTGCATCCATTGTTCCAACGTAACGCCCGTTAGTAAGGGCATGACGAAATACGGACGCCGGCCTGATGGACTATCGGTCTCGCCGATATCCAGGATCTCCATCACGTTCGGGTGCCCGCCAATTCCGGACAGGACGCTGCATTCGCGCTTAAAGAGGTCCAGAACGGCCATGTCCTGAGCCCCGTAGAGGGTTTTGATCGCTACTTCCTGCCGCAGCACGGGGTCGTAGGCGCGATCGACCACACCCATGCTGCCTTGCCCGATTCGATCTCGAATCTGATAGCGGCCGAGGGTTTGTTTGCGCTGCGCCATGATTATTCTAAAATTCGGGGGGAAGTGCCGCGGACATTATCGACAATCCGCAATTGATAGTGCTTTGTCCTGACCGCCTGGGAAGTCGAATCAAGGGAAACTCCCCGGACTTCTCACAACCGCGATCTAGCCTTTCTACCGAAGACTTTAAACCAGCACTCATCCGTGAATCTCCATTCACGCTTATACAGCTTCCGCATCGATTCTAGCAGATGTCGCCAACGCTAGACGGCCGTTTCGATGCAATAACATAAGCTGTGTAAATTTGTGATATCTATGTGTGTCAGGAGGACTACAGTGGCTTCTGCTAGGCATGTGGGTCCGCTATGCCCGGAACACAATCCGATGAACATCGACGCGGGAACCGCGGCCAGGACTGGGTCTCCTCGCAGCGGTCCTGCCGGGGCACCGCAGCACAAAGCTCGTTGGACCAAACCTAAGGTCCGCACGCTTTTGCTGCATCGGGATCAACTGCTTCGGTTTTTCACCTCAGTTGCGCAGGCGAAGTGGATGGAGGCGCATACCAAAGTCGTCTTCAAGGAATACAAGGACAGCAAAGTACTCAACGAAATCTACAAAGCCTTCCCCTTTCTCACAGGACCGGGAACCATCGAGGTGGAGACTCAGGAGGGCGGACAGGCGGTGGCCCATGAGACGGAGCGCCTGATGGAGTTTTTCATTTCCACCTGCAGCAAATCGCCTGCCAGGGCCATTCGCTTCCTTTCGGCGCAGGAGGAAATCCGGACATCCTGCCTCGCGACTGTGCAGCAGACATTTCAGGAAGCCTCTCAGCTTAACCGCGACATGGAAATGATCACGCGGCAAGGGATTGGCCGCCTGGGCATGATAAAGGCCTCCTCAACTGTATTGGTGAAAACCGGAGCATTCCTGGCTGGCGGCTGGGCTGCATTCTTTGTCAGCGCCGGCTACGATATCACCCTGGATGTGATCAAAAACTGGGAGGATGCCGAAAAGGCCGAACTGGTAGGCATTGCCGCGGAAAAGGCGACGGAGAAAGTCGAAAAGAAGGGGTTCAAGGATGTTTCCAAAGCTCTCGCCAGTACCTACAAAACCGAAGGCGCGAACGCCGCGGCGCAGACGGAGAAGGTGGCCAAACAGCTAGCGAAGGCAGAACAGGAGTTGGCCCGGCGCGCCACCGCGGCGGCGCAGAATAAAGTTGGTCAACTCGGCCGGCGACTGCTGCGGGCAAAGGTCGCGACATCCAAGGCGAAATGGGGAAGAGCCATCTTTACGCCGGTTAAGTATATCTTCTTCGCTTACGATCTCTATTCGGCGGGGAAAGACGCTGACGATACCTTCAAGCAAGCCGGGTATGCTGATTCAAAAGAGGGGCTAGAGGACCTGTTCCATCGCTACTGAACTCCAAATTCCCATCCCTTGCCCAGGGTGCTCTTTTTCTCTTCTCCGCTGCCCAGGATGAACAACAGGTATTCGCCCTTTTCCAGCATGGGCAGAGTGATGCGAGTCACGCCCTGGCCCACGTCCTTCGCTTCGAAGGGACGGACGGATTTAGGGGGGAACGTTGGTTTGGCGGCGTTGGGCCCAATGTCCAGATCGCGGCGTCCTTCTTCCGGTTCCAGCTTGACCAGAACCAGATCCTCCATCGCCGTTTGCACCCGAGCATAAAAAGCGTTGGGTCCAGCCGGAATCGTCAGTTTCGAAACCAGACCCGGAATCGAACCCACGTTGCTGCCTTTCTTCAAACCAAGCGTTAGTTTCGATTTGCCGGTCTGCTTGGAGATCACCACCGGTTTTAGCTCCAATTGAACCGGCTGTTCCTTTTCATTAAGCCAATACAGTCCCATTTCGGGCGGCAGCTTCAGCACCAGTGGATCGCTGGGGGGCTTCGCACGGGAAGGCGGCGGCGCTACTGGCGCGGGACTGGGAGCAGCTGGCGCGGCGATCGACGGAGTGGGCGCTGCCACAGCTGCGGGTGGAGGAGGCGGCGAGTAGGGCTGCGACGGATCGATCAGGTATTTCATCACGGCGTCGCTGACGCCGAGCTGCTGCAATTCCGTGATCTCGGCGCTGTTCAGATCGAACGCTTTGCCGCTGCGTTTGATGCGAATGATGATCAATTCATCCGCCTGTCCGTCCTTGGTCATGCGCAGCACTTCTTCCAGCGTGAGTGTTTGCGGAGCCTGGGGAGACTGCGGAGCGGGCGCCGGAGTCTGGGCGAATGCTGCTGGCGAAAGCACCAAAAAGCAGACCAGACGACTTAACAACACGATCCTGGTTGGCATGATCACCGCCATAAATATTAAGTAGCGTATCACCAAATGAACGCAATCTGAAGGTTATTGCGATGTAGCTGGAATCGCGTTAGGCTTAAGGACATTCGCAACTGTTTCATGTGACGTAATATGCCCTCAGTCGCTCAAGACGCTTCCGGTTCAGCCGCGCAAACCCGGCCAGACTCGCTGGCATTGCTCTTTCAGGGTGTTTTCACGGCTATTGTTCGCATTCAGTCGGGGAAACAGCCGCTAGGCGACATCGATGTATTTCGCCGCAGGATGAAATTGGCCCTGCAGGAGGCGGAACGCGACGGGATTGTGGCGCGTTACAGTTCCGACGACCTTACCAACGCACAGTTTGCCGTAGTCGCACTGCTGGATGAAGCGATCCTTTCCTCGAAAGATCCTGGCCGCGACCTGTGGCGCAAGCAGACTCTATGTGTCGATCTGTTCGGCGAAGCCAATGCCGGCGACGTTTTCTTCGACCGCATGCAGGGCCTGGTTCGACGCGAAGAGACCATGCGGCTCGGCGACTTGCTGGAGGTTTACCTGCTGTGTCTGCTGCTGGGTTTTGAAGGCCGCTACGGTGGCGCAATGCGGGGAGAATCTCTGGTGCTGGCCGAACGGGTCCGCCGCCGTATCGAGGGCATTCGCGGTTTGGATTACCGGTTGTCGCCACCCTTATACCCGGGAGCCGTTCCAGAACAAGCGCTACCCGTGAATCAACGGGCGTCGCCTAGCAAAGACTGGCTGTATTGGATCGTAGGGATTGCGGCTAGCTCTGTCTTGTTATTTGCCGTCTATTCCTTCCACCTCAGTTCCGCGTTGTCCGACTTAGGAGGGATCGCAGGGCGATGATGATCCGCGGCATGTTGTTCCTGCTGTTCCTGTACACTCTTCTGGTCTGGATTGTCGCCTTCTACCTGGGTGGCGAGATCGTGCAGCGGGGATTGTTCTGGACCGGCGTCGGGGTTGCGGGATTGTTGCTGTGGTTGATCCTTGACCGGGTCGTCGCGTGGCTGCAGGCGCGGCGCGCCAAAACCGTGGCCAAGCCCGCGGCCGCTGCCGCTCCGGCTGCCAAGGTGAGCCCCGAAGCAGCAGCGATTCGCGAGTTGATCGAAGAAGCCAACAGTCAATTGGCGCAAGCGCCTTCCCTGAAAGGAAGCGCGACGTCCATTTTCGATTTGCCGCTCTATCTATTGGTGGGTCCGGAGGGTGCCGGAAAAACCACGATTATTCTCAATTCCGGGATGGAGCCGCATCCATTGGCGGGGCAGTCTTCGCCCAGCGGCCAAGACCCCAGTTCCACTCGGGTCGCCAATATATGGCTGGCGAAAGGTGCGATCTACCTGGAAATTGGCGGCCGCGTCTTCAATGGCGATTCGGCACGGTTCGCTGAGTGGCTGGCTGAATTAGCGCCCAAGCCCAAACTTTCCCCGACCCTGGCCCTGTTCGCGAAGACCAAACTGAAGTTTTTGACGCCTCCCTCCCAGCAGCCGCAGAACCTGCGCGGCGTCCTGGTGGTGGGCGACATGCGCGAATTTCTCCGTGCGTCCGACATGTCGAAGCTGGACCGCTTCGCCGCGCTGGTGCGGGAGCGGCTGGATGCGATTAGCACCCATTTCGGTGTTACGTGTCCGGTCTATATGATCTTCAGCCGCACCGATCAGGTGCCGTATTTCCGCGAGTTTTTCGGGCGCATGACGGAAAACGATAGCAGCCAGGTTTTCGGCGCTTTAACAGCGAATGAAGCCAAACTTGCTGCGGGTGAAGTCTGGGCTGAATCCGAAACTCGCCGCTTAAACGCCCACTTCAACCAATTATTCCTCCGGCTCAGCGACCGCCGCCTACAGGCATTGACCACGGAGCCGGACATGCAAGCCCGTCCCGCGGTGTACGAGTTCCCGCGCGAGTTCAAACGCAGCCGGACGCCGCTGATTCAATTTCTGGTGGATATTTTCCGTCCCAATCCTCTGAAACAAGCGCCTCAGCTGCGGGGATTTTTCTTCACCGGTATGCGGATGGTGGCGCGCTCCATGGCATCGCCGGGCGGAGATACACAAATCCTGGGCGGGAACGCCGATGCAGGCGCGACGCAGATTTTCCGTCCTGAGATGACCACCGTTTTTTCGGCTGCCAGCATCGGCAAGCCAGCCGGTCCTTTGGTCCCCGCCTGGGCGTTTCTAACCGATCTATTTAATCGGGCGATCCCCAGCGACCGTCCCGCCCTGGCACCCATCGCCGTTGCGGATGTAAAGCCCTGGCAGCGAAAGCCAGTCATCGCGACCGCCATCATTGGAGCGATCCTGGTGGCCGGATTCACAACCTCCTGGCTGCGAAACTGGAATCTGATTTCCCGGACCCGCCAGCAAGTAGAAACGATAACCGCACAATCCGGGTTGCTCTCCGTCCCGAACCTGCAGTCCGTGGACGATCTCCGCGCCAGTCTGGAGACGTTGGAGGAAAGTAAGCCGTGGTCGTTACGCTGGGGCTTGTATTCCGGCGACGATGTGTTACGCCTGGGGCAAGAGGCCTACTTTAAACGGCTAAAAGTATTGTTCATGGCCGGAGCAGACGGTTCGCTTGTCGGATCTCTGACGCAGGGGCAGTCGTTACAAGGCGTGCCGCTCTATGACCAGCTCAAGACCTACGTAACGGTCACTACCAAGGCCTGCCCGGTAGATCAGGGTTTGGTCAGCAATGTTCTCCGGCAGGCTGTAGCTACTTGGAAGCCCGGGCTGGAGCCGCAAGTCGCCGTCCTGGTGGATCGCCAACTGAAGTATTACGCGAAAGTTCTACAGGTCCAGCCAACGCCTCCGATCTCTTTCGCCCAGGACCAGAAGGCCGTGGGCTCGGCACGGGCTGCATTACTGAGCGCAAACGGTTTCGAGCCGCAATTGAACGCGCTGCTGAACGAGGTCGCCAAACAGCTTCCCAAAATGCGCGTGGCCGACCGGGTTCCGGAATATACTCGCGTGCTCGCGGGTCCGGATGAGATGCCGCCGCAATTCACCAAAGCCGGCGCCACCCTCATGGAAAGCCTGATCGAGGCGGGCAATTGGGGCAACAGCGGAGAGGAATGCGTCACCGGCAAGAAAACCAACGTGGTGGCGGGCGCGGTACAAAGCTCGGAGAGTAAGAAGCAGCTTCGGGACCTCTATTACTTGCGTTACGCCCAGGCCTGGCGCACATTTCTGCACAGCTACCGCGTTTTGGCCTATGGCAGCCGCCCGGATGCAGCAGCCAAACTGGATACCTTAAGTTCGTCCCAGTCTCCGCTGCTGATGGTGGTGAAATTGGTCGCCGAAAATACGAATTTTCCGCAGAAAGCCAACGAGCCTAGTTATTGGGAGACGACTGCGCAAAAGGTCGGGTTAGGCGACATCGTGGGCCGGTTGAAGAAGGGTCAGCAGAAAGCGGAAGAGGTGCAGCAATTGGTGACCGGACCGGCGGGATTGACAGCGGCGGACGTAACGCGGCTGATGCAGCCGGTTCAAGTGTCAACGCCTCCTGCGCTCGGCGTCCTGGTCAACGAATCCAATCAAGCGTATGTGATGGGCTTGCGCGGCCTGCAGCAGAGCCTTGAAGCGATTTCCCGGGGTTCGGACGCGGACGTATTGACACTGATCCCGCAAGCGCAGCAGGCGCTGGCGCAGGCTCGAAGCGGATTTAGAAGTCTGGCGGACAAGTTCGCCGATACCGGAAATCAAGGGTTGAATCGCGAACTGGCGGACCTTTTGGAACAACCCATCAAGTACGCCGACGCCGTGATTCCCCGCAATACAGGCGCATTCTCCGCGGGCAAGCAAAACGGCGACCTGGCGGCGGTGTGTAAGGATATCGGCCCGGTACTGAGCAAGTATCCCTTCAATCCGCTATCCAGTGTGGACGTAAACCTGGCCGAGGTGAAGCGGGTGTTTGGCCCCGGAACCGGCGCGATCTGGCAGTTTCAACAAAAGACGTTGCCGGAAGTGGTGGCGAAGGAAGGTTCAGCCTGGGTGCAGGCCAAGCCAATGCCGCGGGTTACCGCGAGTCTGTTGGCGTTCCTGAGCCGGGCGCAACAATTGACCGACGTTTTCTTCGCCGGCGGAAATGCAGCAGCCACGCCGCACGTCAGCTATGCGCTACGCCGGGTGAGCGACAAGCCCCCCATCCTGCTGCACCTGGACGGCGTGGATATGAACACCGGATCCTCCGGCTTGCGGGTGGAATTCACCTGGCCCGGAGCGTCCCCTGCCCAGCAGGGCGCGGAAGGAAACCTGGGCGACGCCAGCCTCCGAACCGGGTTCGGTAAGTACGACGGACTATGGGGGGTCTTCCGGCTGTTCCAGTATGCCGATAATCGTCCGCTGGGAGAGAAGGCGGTGCAGTGGAGCCAGATCCGCGGACCCGGCATTGCGACCCCGCAATCGATCAGTCCGCCGGCCAAGCTGGAGTTCGTCCGCTTCCCGAATGATGTCGATTTGTTTAATCCCAGATTCTTCGACGGGTTAAAATGTCCCACTCAGGCGGTGGTTCCGGAATGAACGCGGTAAGATGCAGTAATGGCTTGGGAAATGTTGGACAGAGGTGTATGATTTGTGATACATTTCCGCGCATACCAGGTCAGTACCATTTTTGCGAATTGCACTAAGGTTGGTGGATAGGAACGGCTTATGAGCAAAGAGAGTATAAACAAGAAACTGGCCAGGGTACGGGCGCCGCGCGTTCACATTACCTACGATGTGGAGACCGGTGGCGCAATCGAAAAACGGCAGATCCCCTTCATCGCCGGTGTACTGGCAGACCTGTCGGGAATGCCCGAAAAGCCCCTGCCGCCCATAGCCAAAAGGAAATTCGTCGAGGTGGACCGGGATAATTTCGACCAGGTGCTGGCCAAAACCGCGCCGCGGCTGGCCTTCAAGGTCGACAACCGGCTCAGCGAAGACGACACCAAGCTGGGCGTGGAGTTGCGGTTCAATAAACTGGACGATTTCGCTCCGGCCGCCGTTGCGGGGCAGATTCCAGCCTTACGGAAGTTGTTGGAATTACGGAGCTCCATGCAGAATTTGCGTTCCAGCCTGATCGGCAATGACAAGTTGGAATCCATGCTGCAGGACGTGTTGAACGATACAGAGGCTTTGCAGAGGATCGGGGCCGAAGCCGTTTCGGGCGATCCTGCGAAGAAGGGGGAATAGCCCATGGCGAAAGAGCAAGCGAGTACGCAAACCGGTTCATTTCTGCAGACAGTGCCGGAGGGCGCGAGCCTTCTGGACACAATCGTCAGCGAGGGCCGTTTAGGGCAAACCCCGGAAGAACGCGGCAAAGGCAAAGAGTGGCTAAAAGAGGTTGCCGATCAGGTTCTGCAAGGTCAACTGACGGTCGATAAAGATACCGACCTGATGCTGGCCCAGCGCATCAAGCAACTGGATGAGCTGATTTCCAGCCAGTTGAACGAAGTGATGCACTCGCCTGAATTCCAGAAACTGGAAGGATCCTGGCGCGGACTGAATTATTTCGTGATGAATTCGGAAACGTCCACCACGCTGAAAATTCGCGTGATGAACATCAGCAAATCGGATCTGTATAAGGATCTTAGCAAGGCCGCCGAATTCGACCAGAGCGCGATCTTCAAGAAAATCTACGAAGAAGAGTACGGCACCCTGGGCGGCAACCCCTACGCGACCCTGATTGGCGACTATGAGATCACCCGCCATCCGCAGGACGTGGAGTTGGTGCAGAAAATGTCGAACGTCGCGGCTGCGGCGCACGCGCCTTTTTTAACCGCTGCCGATCCGAAGTTGTTCAACTGGGAATCGTTCACGGAACTGGCGGGTCCTCGCGATCTGGCGAAGATCTTCGACAACGAAGCCTACACGCAGTGGAAGATGTTCCGCAAAAGCGAAGACTCCAAGTATGTCGGCATGTGCCTGCCGCACGTGCTGATGCGCCTGCCCTATGGCAAGGAAACGGTGCCCGTGGAAGAATTCGACTACGAAGAAGGCGTCGACGGCCGGGACCATAGCAAATACTTGTGGGGCAACGCGGCATACGCCTTAGCGACGCGCTTAACCGACGCATTCGCCAAACACGAATGGTGCGCGGCGATTCGCGGCGTGGAAGGGGGCGGCCTGGTGGAAGGTTTGCCCGCCCATACATTCCAGACCGACGACGGCGACATTGCGATGAAGTGCCCGACGGAAATCGCGATCACGGATCGCCGGGAAAACGAGTTGGCCAAGCTTGGCTTCATTCCCCTGAGCTTCTACAAAGGCACCACCAACGCGGTCTTCATGGCAACGCAGTCCGCCAATGAACCAACGCAGTATCTGAACGCGGATGCCAACGCCAACGCGCGTTTATCTTCGCAGATGCAATACATTTTTGCGGTTTCGCGCTTCGCTCACTTCCTCAAGTCGATGATGCGGGACAAGATCGGCAGCTTCATGAGCCGCGAGCAATGCCAGACGTTCCTGAATACCTGGATCGCGAATTATGTGCTGCTGGATGACTCCGCTCCGCAGGATATCAAGGCGAAATTCCCCTTGCGCGAGGCTCGGATCGAGGTTTCCGAAGATCCGGCGAAGCCCGGCGTGTACAAAGCCGTGGCGTTCTTGCGTCCCCATTTCCAGTTGGATGAATTGACTGTCTCGCTACGGCTTGTGGCGCGGCTGCCTGCTGCAAAAGGTTAATTGATTTGTTCGACGCCGTGTCCGTTTGAGTGGCTCTCCAGGCCGCGCGGATACGGGTGCAGAATCAAGGCGCGGGCCTTGGTAGGTTGTGCGATTAGTACGATTCAGACAACGAGGAGGAACAAATGGCCGGTTTTGACGCATATTTGCAGATTGAAGGCATTCCAGGCGAAGCGCTGGATGATAAGCACAAAGATTGGATTGAACTGCTGAGTTACAGCCATCAGATGGATCAGCCCACGTCGGCGACCCGATCCTCTGCCGGCGGCGCTGCTGCTGGCCGCACAGTGCACCACGATTTCCACGTCACCAAGTACATTGACAAAGCCTCTCCGAAAATCTACGAGGCCGTTTCCAAAGGTACGCACATCAAGAAGGTCAAACTGGAAGTGTGCCGCGCCGGCGGCAGCCAGGTGAAATTCCTGGAGGTGACCATGGAGGAAGTCCTGATCTCTTCGGTTGCCCCCGCCTCGCATGGCGGCAAAGAAGATCTGCCCACAGAAAGCGTTTCTTTCAACTACGGCAAGATCGAGTGGGTCTATACCCAGCAGAAACGCGCGGATGGCAGCGGTGGCGGTAACGTCGCTGGCAAACACGATCTAACGGCGAACAAGTAACGGTTCCGGGCCGCTATGTCAGAGCTCGTTTATTACAGCGACGAACTGCTCGAGCCGATTTCCGCCGCTCAACCCAGCGGGCGGGATCTGCGCTATGAGCCGGAATTTAGTGAAATTCTCGACGCCCGCCGCTCCGACGATGATCTGAATACCGGCGCATGGGAAAAGCAGGAAGGGCGTAAGCTGGCCAACTGGGAGAAGGTGGCCGGCTTATGCCTGGAGGCTCTGCACACAAAGACAAAAGATCTACGGCTCCTGTGCTTTTTAGCGGAGGCCGCCCTGCACCAGGACGGGTTCGCGGGACTGCATCAAGCTTTGAAGTTATGCCGCGAAATCCTGGTGGAGTTCTGGGACCGCGGGCTCTACCCCGCCATTGAAGATGGTGATTTAGATTACCGGGCCGCAGGTCTTAACTGGATGAACGACCTGATGCCGGACGTCATCCGCCTGATTCCCATCACCGACCGGCCGGGCGAAAATTACAGCTTCGTTCGCTATCAGCAAGCCCGCCGCCTGGCAGGCACCAGCCGCGAGAATCAGGACGAACTGCGGCGTCAGGGCTACATCGCGATGGACGTGTTCGACGCCGCCATGAGCGGCACGTCGCGCGCGAAATTCGAAGTGCTATACGCCAACTTCGACCTGGCGGAAAAGGCTCTCTTGGCGCTGGCGCGCAGCTCCGACGAAAAGTTCGGCGGCGACGCGGGACCATCGTTTCAAAACGCCAAAGAATGTTTCGCCGAACTTAGAACCATTCTGGACCCCGCGCTACGCAAAAAGCGCGAAGAAGAGCCTGACAAAGCGGCTGCCGATGAAATCGGAGAGAAACCGAAGGGCACAACTCCTCACGCGACGGGTGTCGCCGGCTTGTGGTCCGATGGACTGGGTGCGGACCAATCGCAATCCTGGGCGGAAGCCGAGACTCTGGTGCGGGAAGGCAATATCGACCAGGGCCTGGCACGGATGGCCGCATTGGCCGCCAACGAATCATCCGGCCGCGCGCGATTCCTGCGCAAGCTGATGTTGGTGGATGTGTGCCTGGGCGCGAAACGTGAACGTCTGGCCAAGACGATTCTGGAAGAACTGAAGGAGCAGATCATCGCCTTCAAGCTGGGGCAATGGGAAAGTTCCGCATTGGTTGGCGCCGTGTGGTCACGCTTGTATCGCTTGCAGAAGAAGAGCGATATGAGCAGCGAGCAGGAACAAGCGGCAGCACTCTACACCCAGTTGTGCCAATTGGACCCCTGGCAGGCGTACCTGCATTGTGAAGATTAGCCGTGTCGTCGCCGCGCGGATCGCAAGTTATTCTCTCTCTCTTCGATCGTCTGACGGACGAGAATCCCCGTAACAGCAAAGAGGTCCCTCCCAATGAGTGGGACCGGATGGCGGCCTTCAAGAAAAGTGTCGCGCGCGACCTGACGAATCTGCTGAACACGCGGATCAATCGCGACGACATCCCCGAAGAATTCGAGCAACTCCGGCAATCTGTCGCAGCCTATGGCGTGCACGACTACTTCCGCAGCCCCGCCGAACAGGATGATATCCGCAAGTCGATTGAGCGTGCGGTTCGCGTCTTTGAGCCGCGGCTTACTCGGGTTCAGGTGAAAATTTCGGCGTCGGGGCCCCTGGATTTACACTTCCAGATCACTGGATACTTGAAAGCGGACCTGGGAAGTGAGCCGGTTATGTTCGATGCCGAGTTGCCCACGCCCACGCGCCATTTTCAGGTGAATGAAAATCGATGAGTGAAGACATCAGCCGGTATTACGAATCTGAACTGACATTCATCCGGCAATTGGCGGGAGAGTTCGCCCAGAAGAATCCCAAAATCGCGGCGCGCCTGCAGCTTCGCGATGAAATCCGGGCTTCTGCGGACCCGCATGTCGAGCGGTTGATTGAGGCTTTCTCCTTACTGACCGCGCGCATCCGGCACAAGCTGGACGACGAGTTTCCCGAAATTGTCGAGAGTCTGCTGCAACTTCTGTACCCGCACTTTCTGCGGCCGATCCCGCCCATGGCGATCGCCCAGTTTCAGTTCGATGCGACGCAGACCAGACCCACCATTGGCACGCAAATCCCGGCAGATTCCGTGCTGCACACCCAAGCCGCGCAAGGCATCGTCGGCACCTTTAAGACGGCCTATCCGGTGACGGTTTGGCCGCTGCAAATCGCGAACCTTTCCTTGCGCACGGTATCCAGCGCAAACCTGGAGGAAACCCCGGCAGATGCGAGTCACGTCTTGCGCATCCAACTCACGACCCTTGGTGACCTGCCTCTGTCGGAACTGAAAATTCCTTTTCTGCGCTTCTATCTCGCAGGCGAAGGCGAACCGAGCCACACGTTGTACGAACTGCTGATGGAACATGCCCGCTGGGTTCAACTCCGCTCCGTCGGCACAGCGACGCCCATTCTCCGCCTGGCAAATGACGCAATCCAGCCCGTGGGATTCAGCGAAGAAGAGGCCATCCTGCCTTACTCGCAGCGAAGCTTCCCCGGATACCGGTTGCTGCAGGAGTACTTTCAATTCCCGGAAAAATTCTTCTTTTTCGATGTGACCGGATTGGATCAAGTCGACTTCGGCAGTCTGAACAACTCCTTTGAGATTGATATCTTCTTTCGCGACTCCGAACTGCGCGAACGCATCCCCGCCGCCTCCCAGGCCGTCAGGGGCGAGGTGTTGCAATTAGGGTGCACCCCCATCGTGAATCTGTTCCGCCGTCTGGCCGAACCGATTCGTGTCAGCCATACGGCATCTGAGTATTTAGTGACGCCGGACAGACATCGTCAGTCTGCGACGGAAATCTATTCCATCGACAAGGTCACCTCCAAGGCGGATTTTACCGAGGAGGCTCGAGTCTACGAACCGTTCTATTCCCTGCGTCACACCTACGGCGAAACAACCTCGGATGAATGCTTTTGGCAGGAGAGCCGGCGCGCATCCTTGCGGCCCGGCGACGACGGCACCGAGGTTTATCTTTCGCTTGTCGACCATGCGTTCGATCCGAAATTGGCCGCCTCAGAGGTTTTGTCCGTGCAGACGACCTGCACCAATCGGGACTTCATCGCGAGCCTACGCTGGCAAAGAGAATGGGGCGACCTGTCGGGCGAAGGCTTGCCGCTGGTGCAGGCTCGCTGCACCGTGCCTCCGAAACAAACGCGCCGGCCTCCGTTGCGCGGCCCCTTGCAATGGCGGCTGGTCTCGCATCTCGCGTTGAATCACTTATCGCTGGTGGATGAAGGAAGTCCGGAAGCCTTGCGCGAGATTCTGAGCCTCTATTGTTTTGAGGAACAGGAATCGGCGCGGCAGGCAATCAGCGGAATCGTAGGCGTGCACGCCGAACCGTCCGTCAGCCGCGTCCTCTTCGCATCCGGGGTTGCATTCTGCCGCGGGCTGGACATCACATTGGAGTTGGACGAGGAGCGCTTCTCCGGCTCCGGCGGCTACCTGATGGCATGCGTCCTGGATCGCTTTTTCGGTCTCTATGGGACGATGAATTCCTACACCCGGTTGACGGTCCGCAGCCGCCAACGACGTCAACTGATAGCCCGGTGGCCACCCAGAGTAGGGTCTCAAAAACTGGCATGATTCCGAGCCAAATTCCGCTGCTGGATCGCCTGCTGGAGTCCAGCCACGACTTCGAATTTTTCCAGGCAGTACGGCTTCTGGGCGTGGCGTCGCCTGAGAGCCCGGGCATCGGCGCTGAGAAACATCCGTCAGAGGAATTCGTGCGCTTCGAAGTTCGACAGAGCCTGGAGTTTCCGCCCAGCGCCATCGCGTGGATCAATGCGGAGCCGACTCCTCCGCACATGAGTGTGACGTTCTTCGGGCTGACAGGAATTCAAGGTGTGCTGCCGCTGCATATTACGGAGCACATCATTTTGCGTGGCGCCGCGTCGGACTTTGCCATGGCACGGTTCTTCGATCTATTCAATCACCGCCTTATTTCGCTGTTCTACAGAGCCTGGCAAAAGTACAACTTTCCCGCGCGCTACCAGTTGGCCGAAGCCAGAAGGCAGCCATGCGAAATAACCGACTACATGCTGGACCTGATCGGGCTGGGGACCAAGGGGCTGCGCAACCGGCTCAAACCTTTGGAAGATACCGCCTTACTGCGCTATGGCGGCCTACTGGCGCAAGCGCCGCGTTCCGCGGTCGCGCTGGAACAAACGCTACAGGATTTTTTCGGCGTCCCGATTTCAGTGGAACAAATGGTCGGCTCCTGGCACCGGATTCAGGAAGAGGATCAGTGCGATTTAGGGGGCGAAGGCATCCGCAATCAATTAGGGGAAGGGGCCGTTGCGGGCGACGCCGCGTGGGACCCCCAGGCTGGCATTCGCATCCATATCGGGCCTCTACCTCTGCTTCGATTCCTCTCCTTCTTGCCCGGCGGGGACGCAACCTCCGCGCTTTGCCATATCACGCGCATGTATACGGGCTTGGTCCCCGTCATCGAATGGAATCCCATCCTGAATAGGCAGGAAGTTCCGTGGTGTCGTCTGGGAGACTCCAGCATGATCGGGCCGCGATTAGGCTGGACAGCGTGGCTGAAAGCCGGCGAATTCGATAGTCCAGCCAGCGACTCATATTTCGAAGCCGCATAGCTACCGGATCCCGCTCAATAGAGGCCAGTTCTAGTACCAATTCCCGTCTCTAACCCTGCAGTGTTAGCAGATTGATTCTATAGGCGCCAACCGGCGTTCCGGCCCGCGGATCGCAGCATTCCCACGGTGCGGTACTACACTCTCTGTACCGTTGACAGTTTCAGGCACCGCGGCAAAACTGAATGCTACTCACACCCTTGAGGAACGGCCGTTGCTAGCGGTCCCAAGGTAAGCCGGCGGTCGCACATACATCAAATGTTGTCCGAACAAATACAGCAGATGATGGATCCTTCCTTAGTCAGCCCCGACAGGCGGAGTTTGGATGCCAGACGGTGGTTCGCCGCCCTCATCGATCCCTGCCAGCTTCTCCGTCAAGTACAGCCCTTGCGGAAACGTACGGAGGTGGAGCTTGTCGACTCCGCGCAATAGCGATACTCAAGTTGGCCAACTCATTCTGGCTGAGTATTCGAGCGCACCCGTTGTGGCTCACTTTGCCGCTGCCGCGAAGGCGGGCCTTTGGCCTAGCGAGCAGGAGCTAATTCAACATTACTTTCAGCCCGGACGCGTCCTCGACCTTGGATGTGGCGGGGGGCGCGTAACTATTCCGCTATCGGCCATGGGATTTGAGGTGGTCGGAGTCGACATCAGTCCTGCGATGATCGACGCCGCCCGCGCATTGACTGCCGCCGTGCAGGAAGATTTGTCCGTCCGCTACGAGGTCGGCGATGCGTTGGACCTTCAATTCGCCGCCGGCACCTTCGATCACGTTGTCTTCTCCAATCAGGGATGGATGCAGATTCCCGGCGCAAACGACAGGCGTCGTGTACTTCGCGAAATTCGCCGTGTTCTTGTGGATGGCGGTCTATTTCTGTTCTCAACGCACTCTCGTCCATCGGCGCTAACGGATGTTCTGTGGGCGAAACGGTGGCTACGTTGGTATGGGGGGCCATGGCTGGGCCTGGGTCGTCGAGGTGCCGATTTCGGTGACCTGTTCTATGTGAGAAAACTTGAGGTCGAACACTCCCTGGAACAATTCCTGCATATACCGAAACGTGCGCACATACTGCAGCTACTGAAAGCAGAAGGCTTTCAACTGTTAGGAACATTACGCGAGCAAACGATAAAGCACCAACCCGTGGTTTACGTCGCCAGGAAAGAGTCCAAGTGCGGATCGTAACAAGTCGCGCGACGAAAAGGCGCGGTTTATGAATGTCTTGCTGACTTGCGCCGGTCGCAGTAACTCGCTGGTTCACTTCTTTCAAGAAGCGCTGGGGGATCGCGGCTTAGCCATTGCCTGCGATGCCAGCGACAGCGCCCCTGCACTGGCAGCGGCGCACGAGAAGATTCTCGTACCCTCCCTGGATGATCCCGGCTATTTTGACGTCCTCGTGTCCATTTGCCGTGAGCGGCGCGTCCGGCTGATTGTTTCGGTCAATGATCTGGAGACCATCGGTCTGGCACGCAACGCACGCAAGTTTCACGATGTGGGCACCATCCCGGTCGTCGCGTCGCCGGAGATGGTCGCCACCTGCCATGACAAATGGGCGGCCTTCCGTTGGCTCCGGGCACATGGGATGCAAACACCGGAAACTTACGCGAGCCTCGCAGACGCGCGCACCGCCATCGCGCGCGGCACATTGCGGTTTCCGTTGATGATAAAGCCGCGCTGGGGCAGCCGTTCCATCGGGATTGAGGCCGTCGAAAATCAGCGGGAGTTGGAGCTTGCACTGGAGTGGGGCAAAATCCAACTCGCCCGAACGAGCCTACCCAAGACAAGTACCGCGGCTTCCGATAACGCGTTCGTGATTCAGGAGCGGATCGAGGGGCAGGAGTACGGCATCGACGTGGTAAACGATTTGAAAGGCCATTATGCCGCCACGCTCGCCCGCCGTAAGATTGCGATGCGCGGAGGCAACACGGATCGCGCGGTCACTGTAAGCGAGCCGAGGCTCGAACAATTGGGGAGAGCCCTCGGCCAACATATGGCCCACCCGGGAAGCGTCGATTGCGACGTGATGATGACGGACAAGGGCTGTTTTGTGCTCGACATGAATCCGCGTTTTGGCGGCGGCTATCCGTTCTCGCATCAGGCGGGCGCCAATCTACCGGCAGCCCTGATCGCCTGGGCCGACGGAGGAGTGCCGGATCCGGCGTGGCTGCGCAGCACTCCGGGCATCCTGTCCGCCCGGTATGACGGCTTGATGATCGTGGACCATGCGTTTCCGGTGGAGACATCGAGGGAGCAGCCGCCCCTGCAAACGGGATCGCACGCCGGTGACGGAGAAAAACGGGTTTTTAGTTTAACGGTGGGAATTTAGATGATCAACTACAGCTTGGATAATCGATTCGCGGTAATCGGCGCGGGACCTTACGGCTTGGCAGTCGCCAGCCATCTGCGCGCGATGGGTGCGGAGGTGCGCATCTTCGGGAAACCGATGGATTTTTGGGACAGCCAGATGCCTAAGGGAATGTTATTGCGTTCCCCCTGGCTTGGTTCGAATATCGGCGACCCTACTCGGGCGCTGACTCTGGACCGCTATGAATCAGCTCTCGGATCAAAACTGGACCACGGACGCGTGCATCTCGACGATTTCGTCCGCTACGGGCAATGGTTCCAGAGGCAGGCGCTGCCGGATCTTGATCAACGCAATGTCTCCACAGTGGAGCACGATGCATCGGGCTATCGGCTCACCCTCGAGGATGGCGAATCCTTCCATTCGCCGAACGTTGTGGTCGCCGCCGGGATCGGCTCTTTTCCCAATTGCCCCGCTCTCTTCGCATCTTTGCCTGAGGACTTGGTCTCACACGCCAGCCATCGGACCAACCGCGACCTCGGCCGCTTCTCCGGGAAGCGCGTGATCGTGGTCGGGGCCGGCCAGAGTGCCGTCGAGTCCGCCGCACTGCTGCATGAAGGGGGAGCGGAGGTGGAGGTTTTGATACGCCAGCCGAAATTGCGCTGGCTGAAGCCGCGCTGGCCCAAACTTCGCCCCGTCATCGACTTTCTGTTGGATTCCAAGCTGAATCCGCTGAGCGCGCCGGCCAGGATTGGATCCTCCAGTATCGGCTGGCTGGTCGAACGCCCAGCGCTGTTCACCGCGCTGTCGCGTGAACGTCAGGATAAGCTTTACGGCGCCGCTGTCCGTCCAGCCGCGAGCGGGTGGCTGGAGCCTCGCACACAGGGAGTGACGTTTTCCCCCAATCGGCATGCGGTTAAGGCCGCGCTGCGTGGCGACAAAGTTCACCTGCAATTGAACGACGGAGAAGAGCGTAGCGTGGATCATGTGCTATTGGGCACCGGCTACAAGATTGATATTGCGCGCTATAGCTTTCTGTCCCGGGAACTATTGCAAGGAGTCAAGGCCGTCCATGGCTATCCGGTCTTGAACAGAGGGTTCGAATCGTCGCTGCCGGGCCTGTACTTTGTTGGCGCGCCGGCGACATATTCTTTCGGACCGTTTCTGCGATTTGTCGCCGGCTCGCGATATGCGGCCGCAGCCTTGTCGCGTTATGCTCTTCGAGCCCCGGCCTCGCGCACTTTTCAGAATCTTCAGCGAGCTCCCGCCGCTGAGCGTTAGCAGCGGGATCGTGGCCTCGGCAAGCCGGAGGCTCGTCCAAATGGACAAGGAGTCTTTCCTGTTTTACGATTTCGCAAAGCGGCTCTTCGACGTGCTGGTTTCCGCCGCCGCGTTGCTGCTGCTGGCGCCTGTAATGGCCGCAGTCGCGATGCTGGTACGCGTGAAACTAGGCAGTCCAGTGATTTTTCGGCATCCCCGCCCTGGGTATCGCGAGGTTACGTTCAACTGCATGAAGTTCCGCACCATGACGGAAGACCGTGACTCCCAGGGCGAACTGCTGACAGAGGAATTGCGCCTGACGCCATTCGGCAAGGCCCTGCGCCGCACCAGCCTCGATGAACTACCGCAACTGTGGAATGTGCTCATTGGAGACATGAGCCTGGTGGGGCCGCGTCCCTTGCAACTGCGTTATTTGCCGCGCTATTCCCAGGAGCAGCACCGCCGCCACACGGTTCCGCCCGGAATCACAGGTTGGGCGCAGGTCAACGGTCGCAACGAAATTGAATGGTCGCGCCGGCTTGAGCTCGATATCTGGTATGTGGATCACAGGAGTATGTGGCTCGACTTCAAGATCCTTGTGATGACCTTTGGAAGGGTCGTCTCTGCGGCAGGAGTCGCGAAGGCCAACGACGTTTCGATAGAAGAGTTCTGGGGGATCTGCGCGCCCGATCAACTAGAGGCCGTGAAAAATCACTCCCGGGAGGGCGCTCAATTGGATGTGCTCCGCGAATCGTGAATCCTGCGGATGTGAACGGGAAGAATGCTCTATCGATTTGACATTCGCGACTACTGGGGAAATAGCAGCCCTCACGGGTGGAGACGAATGTAGGAGGCTCGCAGGATCGGGTAGGGATTAATCGGCGTTCCGCCCCACCAGGTCTTGGCGGGTCCGATGATTGTGATCCCGAAGTGCAAGTGGGGGCTTCCCGGCGGAGCGTTGCCCGTGGTCCCGACATAGCCGATCACTTGACCCCGCCGGACGGCCATACCCTTCTTGAGGCCTTCGGCATAAGCGTCCAGGTGCGCGTAGTAGTAGCAGTAGCGTTGGGCGGGATCGAATTCATAGATGGTCATCCCCCCTGCTTTGCTTAGGAAGAGCATTTCGATGGTTCCGTCTTCTACCGCAACAACCGGCGTTCCACGAGGTGCCATAATATCCGTCGCCTCATGCAGCGAATTCGCCCTTCCCTCGGCAAAAGTGTCGCGCACATCCGCGAACCGCATGCCCTGCACCGGCATTGCCAGCGTACGGTCTTCAAGCGGCGCAACGGGAGATTCGGCGGAACACGACAGGCCGCAAGACACAATCACGGTTGTGAGCACTCGCATTGGAGCGAAAAGGCGCAAGATCTACTCCACCAGACTCGCCGAAGTGCCGGGCTTTACCAATCCCGCCAGTTCTAAGGCATCCCAGTTCGTAAGTCTTATACATCCATGAGACTCCTGGCGGCCAATGGCTGCCGGCGCAGGTGTACCGTGGATTCCGTAGTGCTCCTTTGATAGGTCGATCCAAACCACGCCCACCGGATTGCGTGGTCCGGGTGCGATAGTCTGCTTCGTTTGGTCCGGCTTGGCATCCCAGAACAGATCTGGATTGTAGTGGAACGAGGGATTCTTCACGATGCCCGTGATCTTCCACTCTCCAATGGGTAAGGGATCATGGTCGCTTCCGCTGCTACTGGGATACTGCGCGAGGATGTTTCCCGTTTCGTCAAACGCAGTCACGGTCTTCGCGGACTTCGATACAACCACCTTGGCTGCTTGCCCTGCAAGTGGCGTCGCAACATTCGGGACAATAATCTTCTGGCCTACCCGGTTGAAATTCGCTTTGGGGTTCAATGTGCGCAGGAGCGCGGGCGCGCTGTGAAACCTCTCGGCGAGTTCTTCCAGCGGCGAACTGTAGCCCAGGTGTTTCAGCTTGGCTTTCGCGACCATGTCTGCAGGAACCTTAACGAATGGGCCTTTCAAATCTGCAGCCGAAATCGTATGGGTGATGAGAGCATCCTTGGTGTCTTCATTCAGGGCCTGCCAAACCGCTTGATCCACTCCCGAACCGGCGGGCAACTGGCGCTTCTTGCGAAAGCCGGCGAGCGCCCCGTCCATGTTACTGCCGATCGCGCCGTCAATCTCGCCGACCGAGAAATGCGCCCGGTCCAGAAGAATCTGCGCTCGCAGTACGGCCGAGCCCGCTGCTTTCGCCCCGAGGTCAGGATGGGTTGAGGCGTCGTTCACCGCTGCTTCCTGGTAGGTGACCGGCTGGCTTTTCCCGCGTGCGTGTTGTTGCGGGGCGCTCTTGGCAACGGGTCGCTGCGCTTGCGCGAACTCAGGGGCTGAAAGTGAGCCAAGCAGAACGAAGGCTAGAACGAGACGTCGCATTTGCTACCGTTGCCTGCCTGCAGGGTTATACACATACATGAGAGCCAGGAATTAAGCAACCCGTTTCTCTTTAGGCGGGGAGCCATTGCGGCGTAGCTCCTGCGGGGGAGGAAGCCCTTAATGGCTAGCAACCCTTGGCGCGCTTACCTGGTAAGCGACGTCGTGAGAGACCATTTTGTATTCGCCGAATAGACGGACATTGACGGTTGACTCGGAACCAACCTGCAGCCACATGCCGCTAACCTCTCCGTGAAAAAACGTTATGTGAGGATCACGCAGCCACCAGGACGGACTCTTAGCTGGTTCGCCGGACATGCGGATAAGCCGGAATGTCGCGGCGTCTACAAAGACCTTGGCGTGCAACAGATGCTTGTCCTGGCGCTTAGGAAACAACTCCAGTACATAGAGCTTGCGGCCATTCTCCTCTTGTTCCGGTAGCAGTTGAAATCGGTAGTTTTCCAGCGAGATATCATTCGCATCGGATTGTTTCACGATCTGTGTTTCGCCGTCCAACATCTCCCGGACGATCTTTTCGCCCAGGCCCATCCCGCTGGATGCAGTAATCTTGTACGCCCGCGAGCCCGGAGGCGTAAACGTGATTTCGGCCGTCACATCAGATTTTGCCTGCTCCTTGCCTTTTGCGAAAAGTTTATAGTTGCGCGTGATCTTGTAGGGCCGCATAAGAGCGCGGTTCTCCTCCCTGGTTTGAGCCATGCGCGACACAATGGTCTCCACCGTAGGAGAGGGAGCTGGGGCTTGCGCGGAGGAGTGTCCGGTCAGCAGAGGAAGCAATACGAAGAATGTGGTGCATCCCGTCCGAACACCCCGACTGAATGCGGGTTCCGTCGAATCCGCCGACCGTTGGCTCAACATGGAACGCATCGGAATCGATTTCACCTCTAAGCGACTGTTCAGATACTGCGGACCTAAACCTATTCTACCAGCGATAACACGCGCTACTCGCGATGGAACTTTGTTACCGGCTAGACTCGCGGCACGTTGACGATGCGTTGTCCCTTGAATGAAACACCGACAAGCAGGGCTGCGATTCTCCGGTAAAGCGAATATACTAATGCGCATGAATCGCCTCCTTCTTGCCATTCCGTTCGCGCTCGCGGTGTTCGCCGTTGCGGCCAATGCCGCCATCCCTGACCCCGTTAAGCTCGACTCCGGCTTGGTTTCTGGTACGTTGGGCGCGAGCGGCGAGGTTCGTGTTTTCAAAGGCATTCCTTTCGCCGCCCCACCGGTGGGGCCTCTGCGCTGGAAGCCTCCACAACCAGTCGCGAAGTGGGAAGGCGTGCGCAAAGCCGATCAGTTTTCCGCGCGGTGCGTGCAGGCACAACAAGGGGGCGCGCAGCCGGTGAACGAAGACTGCCTCTACTTAAACGTTTGGACCGGCGCGGCCAGCGCATCGGAAAAACGTCCAGTGATGGTGTGGACCTATGGCGGCGGTTTCACTGGCGGCGCGGGCTCCGAGACTCGCTACGATGGCGAAGAACTGGCTCGGAAGGGTGCTGTCATCGTCACGTTGAATTACCGGCTGGGCCCTTTTGGGTTTCTGGCGCATCCGGAACTGAGCAAGGAATCCGGCCACAAGGCTTCTGGCAACTACGGGTTGATGGACTTCGTCGCGACACTCAAATGGGTCCAGAAAAACATTGCAGCCTTCGGTGGCGATCCGCGCAATGTCACCATCATGGGCGAATCGGCAGGCGGAATCATGGTCGGGGCGACGGTCGCGTCGCCCGAAGCCAAGGGACTTTTCGTCCGGGCCATTTCGGAAAGCGCAGGCTATATGGGGATGGGGATGGGACATACCGCGACGCTGGAGTCCGCGGAAGCTGTTGGCGCAAAGGCGGGCCCCTTGGCGGAACTGCGTGCCAAGTCCGCCGACGACATCCAGAAGTCCGTCCGCGCCAGCAGCCTGGTCGTGGACGGCTGGTACATCCCGGAGGACCTGAATATTCGCTTCGCGCAAGGCCGGATCAACGATGTGGACGTTATGGTTGGCTCCAACAAAGATGAAGGCACGTTTTTTCAGCGAGGCACCACGGCTGAGGCGTTCATCAAGGAGGCGAATACCAAGTATGGCGATCAGGCCGCGCAGTTCCTCAATCTCTATCCCGCGGGTTCTGACGCTGAGGCGACTGCTTCATCGCTTGCCGCTTTTCGTGACGAGGTCGCCTGGCACATGCAGTTGTGGGCCAAGATGACCGCCAAGCGAGGTCGCAAAGGGTACGTCTATTACTTCACGCAGGAGCCTCCGGTAGCTGCCGGGCAAGCCTCGCGAGGAGCTACACATGTCGCCGAAGTCGCGTACGTATTCCACAACGCGTCGAAGCTTTGGACCGATGCGGACGAAAAGCTCTCGCAGCAAATGTCCAATGCGTGGATCGCGTTCGGCACCAAGGGCGTTCCCTGGGCGGCAGATGCGGGCAAGCCGTATATGGTTTTTGGACCGGCACCATCGGCGGGTCAGGCTCCGGATGCAGCCAAGCTGGCATTTTTTGATTCGGTGTACGCGAAGAAGTAGAAGCTCATCGCGCAGCCGTCCCACTCTGGCGCATCTTGCTTCCATGCAGCCCCGTCCGCAAGGGCGGGGATCAAATACATTCCGGAATTAAGTATCCCCGCCCTTGCGGACGGGGCTGCTTCAGCAGACCGGCGTTATCGGGTTGCGGAACGCGGCTACGAACACGGCCGTAGGAGCGCCCTGACCATCCGCGACATACCGGACTGCGTTCGCGATGGCTTGGGAATCTGGAAGCCGACGTGTACTTCCGCCTCGCGCCCAGTGTTTCCTTGGGCCTTCCTCTTTCAACTCTTCCGCTCTGGTGCCGTCTTGGATATTGAGCACGCGGCTCGCATACGCTTTGAATTCGCCCATGGCTCGGTCCGGATCATCGAAACCTTCCGCCACAACATGCACGTGGGTTGAGCGAACGTGCGCAGCCAGCAGAGCCCATCCACGGTGCGCGCAGTCCCTTTGAATCTCTTGGAGCACAAGGTTGGCGGAGTGTGGGTCCAATATGTACCTGGGTTGAGTCATCTCTTCAGCCGCGTGCGCTTCCAGCAGGATTGATGGAGCGATGAATCGTCCCCTACCCTGGCGCGTCCGCTCGACCGAGCCACGCTCGTCGCCTGGAAGACGAGTCCCATAGCAACTGAATGTGATCAGCCAAGTCATACAGTAGAGTGCGGCAATCTCCGAAAAAGTCTCACGCAGCCCCGTCCGCAAGGGCGGGGATCAAATACATTTTGGAATTAAGGATCCCCGCCCTTGCGGACGGAGCTGCACGGAAGCGAATCGTCAAAATACGCGGCGGCATGAGACCGCGTTGATTTTAACCAACGCCGACCAGTCCAGGTGATATAGTGGTCGAGCTACATCGGCGAGTCTCTCCCTCGAGACGTTTCTAAGCGGGATACAAAGCTGCATCAGAGGTCCAGAATCACTCATGGATTTGACGCATATCCATCTTTTGCTGAACCACTTCCCGACCGTCGGCATGATCGTGGGCGGCAGTGTGTTCCTTCTCTCGCTGCTGGTCAAGAGCAACGATCTGAAGCGGGCCAGCCTGATTATTCTGTTAGGGATCGCTCTCATCGCGATCCCTGCGTATATAGCTGGCAATGGCGCTCAGGACGCGATCAAATCGGTGCCGGAAATCTCGAAGTCGCTGATCGAAAAACATGAAGGTACGGCGATGGTCGCTTTGGGATTCATGGAATTCACCGGAGGCTTTGCGTGGTTGGGCTTATGGCAACTCCGCCGACTCTCGCACGTGCCGCGCTGGAATCTGGCCGTGATCCTAATCTTGACCTTTGTGACCTTCGGCCTGATGGCGCGCACAGCGGAGATTGGCGGCGAAATCCGGCACGCGGAAATCCGGGCGGCGCAGGAAACCGTCACGCCAGAGGGCGCGCTGGCGCGTACTGTCGGCTCATTCGTGACCGAAACTCCGTGGGTGTGGCCGACGTTCGAAACGCTCCATTTCGTTGGCCTGACTCTGCTGCTTGGTGTGGTCCTGCTGGTGGACCTGAGAGTTCTCGGCGTGGTGAAGGGCGTGTCCTATGCTTCCCTGCATCGTCTATTGCCTTGGGCCGCGATTGGCTTCGGTGTCAATGTCATCACCGGGATGTTGTTCTTTGTAGGAATCCCCGCGCAGTACCTTGGAAATCCCTCTTTTTATTGGAAGATCGCCCTTATCCTACTAGCCGGCCTGAATGCGTTGTATTTTACTGTGCTGGAAGAACCGTGGAAGCTGGGTCCTGGGGATGACGCATCCATGAGCGCCAAATTCGCTGCGGCTTCCGCCATGGTTCTGTGGGTGGGCGTGATGTATTGCGGTAGTATGTTGCCGTTCTTGGGGAACGCGTTCTAGAGACCGGAAGGATAACTCCATGTCATTGGTTGTGGGAACGGTAATCCTGGTGACCGGCGCAACGGTTGTAATCGGGATCGCCGCATACTTGGTGGATCGGTGTACGGCGCGCCACGAACAAGCAGGGGAGCGTAAGGACTAAGCGCATGCGGGAGTTTCTCGGTTCCATTGAACAATTAGCAATCAGCCAATGGGTTCACGAAGCCAATACCATTTGGGCGTTTCCCACGATCCTATTTCTTCACACTTTTGGCATGGCGATTGTGGCGGGTGGCAGCGCCATGATCGACGTGATCGTGCTGGGATTCTGGCCCGCGGCCCCGATGAAACCTTTCGCTCGCGTGTTCCCCTTGTTGTGGTTGGCGTTCGGTCTCAACGCCGTCACGGGGACCCTATTGTTGATGGCCGACGCGGTCGCGAAACTGACCATGCTGGATTTCTACATTAAGATCGTGCTGGTATTCGCAGGAATGTACACCCTGGTGCGTATGCGCAAGCTCTTTGACGATCCGAAACTGGATCAACAGCCGCTGCCCGGCAGTGCGAAGGCGCTGGCCTGGGCGTCGTTAGCCTGTTGGCTGGGCGCCATTACCGCGGGCCGCTTACTTGCCTACGTAAAATAATCGACCTTCGGTCAGCAGGGGCATGACCGCGAGCCGACGCGGTGATATACTTTCGTGCAATCGGTGCTCATTGTACCCGGTTTCTGAACAATCTTGAGGGAGGTGACGAATGATGAAACGAATTCTAGGCTGTGTGGCCTTTTGCGGAGGATTGGTGATCGGCAGTGGGGCGCTGCAGGCTCATCATTCCCTCGCCGGCGTTTATGACATGAAAGCCGACAAGGAGATCGCGGGAACTGTGGCGACCGTGAAGTTCTCCAATCCCCACGGATCGATGTCTGTTGCGGTCAAGAATGCGGACGGCTCCACCACCGAGTGGGTCATGACGCTTGGCTCTGTCAATTCCCTTTCACAGAAGGGCGTGGGTAAAACGGGACCAAATGCGCTCCACACCGGCGACAACATTAAGGTGAAATTCCTCCCGGCGAAGGACGGCAGTCCGCTGGGGTTTCTCAAATCGGTGACCTATCCGGACGGCCACGTAATCCAGATCTCCGCCGGAGCCGCTGGCGACTAAGGCCTGCCGGAAGCGCGCGCGACCAGGGGCCACAAGGAGAACTATCATGACTTCTCGACCCACTCATTCGGGACCAGGGATCATTTGCTCGAGACTCGCAATTGGGGCTGTTGTTGCAATCAGCCTGTTGCCGGCTGCCAGCGGCCAGGGCGGCGGAGGTCGAGGCGGCGCCGCGCAGCTATACACTCCTGCAGCCGGTGCGAAGGACCTGAAAGCAGTCCTTTTCAACTGGGCCTGGTACATGGGTATGCTCCGAAGCAGCGAGGAGCGGGACCTGATCATGTCGCTGGAATACATGGGCAAGGGAACCGTTCAAGCGGATGGACAGCCCTGCAATGTAACGAAGTATCGGACCAGCATCAGCTACCAGACTTCGGGCGAGCGGATTCAGTACACAGGCACCCGGCCCAATGGGCAGGCGTGTTCCAATGTCGAAGTCCTCAGTGGAGCGTATGCCTGGAACGAAGACATTCCCGGCGCCGAGCTCGTCCCCGGTAAGGGCAAGGCAACGCCCATGCCCACAACGGTAGAGGAACGAATGATTCGCCTGTGGGCAGGGCCGCAGGGTGCGTTCAAAGGAGCGATGGCGGGGATCAGCGATCCACCGGACATGGCGCCCAGGCCGCAACGGGTACCGGCTGACGTCTCGAAGGCCGGGAAAACCTCAGTCGAGTGGATCAGCAATAAGCCTGTCGTGACCTTCCCGATTCCAGGCGTCCCGAATGCGATAGCCACCGTCACGCTCGACGCGAAGTTCATGCCCGAGCATGTCGTGGTGAAAAACGGCGCGAACACATACGACTTCACCTACAGCGACTATAAAGACTTCAACAATCCCCTGAATCCCGCCGAGGCGTTTTACGCGGGCCGGATGACGGAGAAGAAGAACGGGACTGTCGTCCGCGACATCACGACGACGTTGACCGAAACCGGACAGATGTATGTCGTCATGCCCGTTCCGGCGAGCATCAAGGCCGCGATTAAGCCGACGAATCAGCCTCCCAACTGGACGCTAGCTGTCAACGCTCCGCCGGCGCAGCCTGCAAATGTCGTCACTCCGCGGCTACCCAACGGGAAGCCGGACATGACCGGAAGTTGGGGTAGCGCTCCTCTTCCCATTACCGGTAGTGGAACTCGCCGATGTGGTCCAACCCAGGTGGTGGGAGGTGGAATCAGCCCCGAGGTCGGCTGCAAGACCGGACAAGATAACTTCTGGGTGGATTATGAGTGGATCTCGCCCTCGCGTTTTGGGCCGAGCCGGCCCAACTACAAACCCGAGTTCTGGGACAAGGTTCAGGAACTGGATCAGTGGACCAATAAGTACGACCCGGTCATGACTTGTCAGCCGCTGGGAATCCCACGACAGGGCACGCCTCGGCGCATTATCCAGACTGACAAAGACATCATCATGTTCTACGGGCAGTATGCCGATTACGGCGGTGGCAACACGGAATTCCGCGACATCCCGACCGATGGCCGGGAGCGCGACACGAAGCTGGTCGAGTCATTTTACTATGGATATTCCATCGGTAAATGGGAAGGCGACACGCTCGTGGTCGATTCCACCAACTTCGTAGACACCACCTGGTTTGGACGCGGGGGTTTGTTCCATGATGAGAATTTGCACATCGTGGAGAAATTCACCCGTAAGGGCAATGAGATCCTCTACGAGATCACGCTGGAAGATCCGCCCATCCTGATTGAGCCCTGGGTGATGCCCGCGAAAACGCTGCGGCTGAATGGTGGCACCAATCCCACTATCATCCCGGAGCGCGCCAATTGCGAGGTCTACGAGACGGACAAGTTCACCTCCCAGCTCCGTCACTAAGTGTTGAACCGGAATCGTGCCGATGCAGCCCCATGCGCAAGCGTGGGGATAAAAATCCATAAGTAATTTAGGATGGTTCGGGCGGTCTTTTAATCCCCACGCACGCATGGGGCTGCAGAATCAGTGCAGCGGGATATTCAATGCGCACAGCAGCGGTGGCAATACTCATCGGGATCGCAGCATCAACCGCGTTGGTTCAGCGTACACACGCGCAGCCACCGGCAGCGAGCACTCCCTTACCCACACCCGCGAACTTGACCGAGCTAATGCGGGGCACGTTTTATCCCTCGTCAAACATCGTATTCGCTGCGCAGGACTTGGATCCCGAAACGGTGCCCCATGCCAAGGATCCCAGCATGGCAACAGACCTTTTGACCAGCACCTTCGGGAAGTGGGAAGCGGTCGAGAACAGTGCTTTGGCCATGGCGGAACTGGCCAATCTCCTCACGTTGCCCGGGCGCAAATGTGCGAACGGCGTGGATGTTCCGGTGAGCAGCCCGGATTGGGTGAAGTTCGTGCAAGAGCTTCGCGATGCGGGAATGTCGGCCTACGCTGCGGCGAAGTCCAAGAATCAGGAAAAAATCTTCGATGCGACCGGAGTTCTGTCCGACGCCTGCTTCCACTGTCACGCGAAATTCCGTCAGAGAAGACCCGCCGATCACTGCAAATAGGAGGCTCTGTGAGTAGAACGCAGAAACAAATATTGTCCGCTGTGGCGGGAACCTTATTGTTAGTCGGTGCTGGCGCCGCGCTTGCGCAGCGAGCGCCGGGCGGCCCGACCACATCGGAATTCGACGCGTTCTATACCCTGGGGCCGGACTCCCTGCCGCGCGATGGCGTGCCTAAGGGAGAGGTCCGAGGTCCGTTCAAGCTGCCCAGCAAAATCTATCCAGGCGTCGAGCATTCCTATTGGGTGTACGTTCCGGCGCAGTACGACGGGACGCGCGATGTCAGCCTGATGGTCTTCAACGACGGCGCGACCTACTTGAAGGCCGACGGCTTCTATCGCGCGAACAACGTGCTGGACAACCTGACCTACCGCGGCGACATTCCGGTCATGATCGGAGCGTTCATCGATCCCGGCGTGTTTGTGGCCGATGGGAAATCGAACCGACAGGAAGAGTACGACCCGCTCGGAGACAAGTATTCCAAGGTGATCGTGGATGAGTTGATGCCGGTGCTGTACAAGGACTATAAAATCTCACGCGACGCGGATCGCCACGGCTTTGCAGGATGGAGTTCCGGCGCAATCGCGGCGTTCACGGTAGCGTGGGAACGGCCCGATCAGTTTCACAAGGTCCTCTCCGGAATCGGCACCTATGTCGACCTGCAAGGCGGCTATGTGTATCCGGAAAAAGTTCTGGCGAGCGAGAAGAAGCCGATCCGGATCTTCATGATTGACGGTCGCAACGACAATCGCGGGACCAATGAAAAGGGTGCGGACAAAAACGCATATGACCCGCATCGCGACTGGTTCCTGCAGAACGTGCGGTTGAAGGACGCCCTGGTCAAGAAGGGCTACGACGTGAACTATTCGTGGGGCATGGGTGTCCATAGCCACAACATGGGCGGCGCGATGCTGCCGGAAATGATGCGCTGGCTGTGGCGCGACCAGCCCGTGTCAACGGACCCGAACGATAAAGCGGAGCGTTCGTTCCGCACGAAGAAGTAGCCTGTACTTTGCCGCGCGGGCTCAGTCCGCAGCAACGCACCGTTGGCTCCACCTAATTGGGGTCCGGAGCCTCAATGTGATCCAGAACAGGGACTCGAACGGCTCCTTTGTGTTTCTGCAGGCGAAGGCCGAGCTTTGCGATAGCGGCCTCAAACGGCGGATCCTGCCCCTGATCTTCTAAGGAGACTGCGGTGGAGAAGCGAAGATCAATCTTGTAGCGTCCTTTTAGGCCGGTTTTATCGGCCACCGGCAGAGGAGTATTGCTCGGCACATGCAGCGCGAGATCCTCCATCGTCCACCCTTTGGTGTTCATCCCGCTGTCCGGGTCTTTCGGGCCGAACTCATAGACTAGCCTTCCGTCCCAAACCACATGAACATCGCTCCCCTCGTCCGCAGGTAGCGCAGGTTGCAGTTTCGGACCGCCGGGCGCAACCACCAGATCGTAGAGGTCAGCGTCAATCGTTTCGTAATGGAAGGCGAGCTTGAACCGATCAGCCAGCAGCCCTTGCACCATCAATCGGCATTCAGATTTTGAAATGGGACCCGCGGCCTTCCCTTGAATTTCATAACTCGCGTTCCTTAGCGATTCGGGGACGCGTTTCAGGAACAACTCAAAGCCGACATCGCCCTGTAGTACGAACGCCCACTGAAGAATGTTGCCGAAAATCGGTCCCGACATGATGTAGCGATCTCCGGAGCATTCGGTGAGATCAAGCTTCGATCCGCGTATCCTCGGTTTGACCGAGGTGAGCTCGAATTTTGGCGAGGTCGATTGTGCGTGTACGACGGGTGGGGTCGGTATGCCAACAGCTATCGTTATCACGCTGGCAATGAGCGTCACCATCGTCACAGCAGACTGCTTGCGCAAAATCACCGCACGACGTAGCGAATTGCCCCGAAGCAGGACGACGAGAATGTCCGCCCAAAGCAAACGGCTCGACCCGACGCTTAACGATCCTCTCATTTCACCTCCTCGGCCTTTATGACATGACGTTTGGCCCGCCGTTCCCGTTTAGACCAACCGCACACGCACGCTTTCCACCGGCGGTTCCTTACCAGTGTTGCGCTAATTGTTCCGCGACCTAAGCCAGCAATACAGCGTTCGCCCGGCAGAGGAATATTTGAGTGATTTCGAATTCCGGTGACAGTCATCGCGACCACTAGATTCGGCCGACAAGTTTGTCCGAATGACGGATCGGGGGACGGCGGTTAACTCGAATCCCGCGTTCCCAGTTTCCCCTCGGTAGAGGCCAATTGCCTTCTCATCGGAAGACGCGAACCACTTGCTTCATGAGTCGTGTCTTGTTGCCTACTTTTGCAGCGCTGGCGGTGCGGGGTCAATCCGCAATAAGGCGCCGTTGGCTTCGTCGGTCAGTAAGTAAAGCAACCCGTCAGGACCCTGGCGGATATCGCGGATGCGATTGTGGAGATCTCGCAGCATGCCTTCGCGATGAAGTTCTTCCCACTGGCCATTGAAGTCGAGCCGTTCCAAGTGGCCGGAGCGGGGGACCTCGCCTTCGCGCAGGCCGCCGATGAAGAGGTTGTTCTTCCAATTGGGATAACGATCCCCCGAGTAGAACGTCAGCCCCGACACCGCGATGGCAGGCACCCAATAGACCACGGGCGGCTCCAGGCCTTCCTTATAAGGATCGAGCGAAACGCGTGGGCCGGAGTAGATGCGCCCGTTACTCACGATGGGCCAGCCGTAGTTCTTCCCCGCCGCGAGGATGTTCACCTCGTCGCCGCCGTTGGGGCCGTCTTCACATTCCCAGATATCGCCGGTAACGGGATTTAACGCGAGGCCCAGCGGATTGCGATGGCCGATGGTGAATATCTCGGGCCGCGCGCCGGGGCGATTGACAAACGGATTGTCGGGCGGCACGGTGCCGTCGTCCCTGAGGCGCAGTACCTTACCCAGCAAGCTGCCGAGATCCTGCGGTGCCATCGCTGTCGCCGAGGGCGGATCGCCGCCGAAGCCAAGCGTGAGATAGATCATGCCATCGCGGCCAAACAGAACGCGCGATCCGCTCCCAGTGACGCGAATGCCGGCGCGGAACAGATCTTCGAAGTTGGTGATGGCGCTGCCGTTCCAACGTCCCCGCCCCAGGGTCAGCCCTTCGGGGGAGTTGTCCGTCGCCGGTTTGTTGTAGCTGAAATAGATCAGCGAGTTTTCGGCGAAGCGCGGGTGGAGTGCCATGTCCATCAAGCCGGTGAGTCCCCCGGCCTGGATGGGTGGCAAGCCAGCTACCGGCGCCGGGTCCAGCACGCCATTGCGCACAATGCGCAACTTGCCTCCGCGTTCGGTGATGAGGATGGTGTTGCTGTCCGGGAAGACCATGCTGAAGGGTGTGTTCAGCCCCTTGGTGACCACCAACTGCAGACCGCGCTCCAGCCAGGTATCGACTGCGATGGGTCCATTGGGCAGTTCAGGCGAAGGCCAAGCGATCGCTTTGGGCGCCCCACCGCCATTCGCCTTGGCCTTGGTGTCGCCCTTGGCCTTTCCATCACCTGCAGGCTGCTGGGCTTGCGCGAGGAAGGTGAAGAACGCAGCGGCGGCGCAGATCAAAAGGATGACGGGAGCGTAGCGGTTTTTCATGAAGGTTGATTGTACTCCAGCCACGCGAGGAGGAACAGCGGGCACATTAAGCCCGGTGGTGCGAGTGCGATATGATGCCGCTGTGCGACTCATTCTTCCGCTCCTGATAGCAGCTACCGCGTTTGGCCAGTTCCCATCCCCGACGCTGACCGAAGCTACCACCAAGGTTTCCGATCACGTCTTTATGACAACCGGATTTCCTAACGTAGTCTACGTCGTGGGCGACGACGCGACGCTGGTTGTAGATACAGGGCTGGGCAACGCGAACGGTGCTTTGGTGGCGCGTGTCGCGAAACGGCTCTCCAAAGGACAGAAGCTATTCCTAACCACAACCCACTATCATCCTGAACATGCCGCTGGGATTGGCGGGTTTCCACCGGAGACGATCCTGATTCGACCGGCCGTGCAACAACAGGAGTTGGAAAAAGAAGGCGACGCGACAATGGCGTCGTTCCGGAATTCCGCGCAGTTCGGACCATCGCTGGCGGGTGTAGAAGCATTGCGGCATCCCGATATGACGTTTAGCACGGAGGCAGTGGTGGAATTGGGCGGCGGGGTGACAGTGCGGCTGATGTTTCTGGGTGCTGGCCACACGGCCAGCGATGAGTTGATCCTGGTAGATCCGGATCGGACGTTGATCACCGGCGATATTGTGCAGAACAAGGTAGTGCCCGCCGTGGCATCGTCCGGGGGAAGCTTCGCCAGTTGGCTCACGGTGTTGGACAAGCTGGTTCCGCTGCAGCCGCGCGTGGTGGTGCCCACACACAGCAAGGTTGGGGACGCATCGTTAATCACAGCGGAGGCTGCTTTCATTCGCGACATGCAGGGCCGAGTTGCGGCGCTCAAGGCCTCCGGAGTCTCCGCCGCAGACGCTGCTTCTAAATTGACCGAGGTGTTCAAGACGAACTATCCGGAGTGGGTGACAAACACGGATTGGCCCAACCTGAATTCCATGACCGGACTGGTAAACCGTATGTACGCGGAGTTTCGGAATTAGAGGCCCCCAGCGGCACGAACCGGTTGCCAGCCATCCGTTCTTCAGATGTTTGTGTCATTGGTTGCAAAGTCATTTCGCCAAACGAACCCATTTGCAAGCCAATGCAGCCCGCAGAAGCTGTCCACGCGGCACGCTCTAGCGTGCTTAGGTCTGAGAGTAGTACGTAGTTCCGTGATTTCTGGTCGGCTGACCATGGATGTATTCGAGAGATTGAGGATAACGGGATGGGGAGCCGGTGATGTTTGCCTGCGGAACTACGGCAGCGCGAAGACATAGACCGCGTTTACCTTGGTCGCTTTCTGACCCGTCAGCGTGTTCATGGCTCCGCTGACCAATGAGTTCCCGGTGCTGACCGCGACGTATTGTTTTCCCTTTACTGAAAACGTGATCGGATAGCCTGAGACCTCTGAGCCGAGGTTGACGTCCCATAGGACCTTGCCGTTCTGTTGGTCGAAAGCGCGGAAGTGGCCGGCTGCATCGCCCGTAAAGATGAGGCCGCCGCCTGTTGCAACCGACGACATCATGCCGGCGCGCTGGTCGTAACGCCAGAGTTGCTTGCCGGTTTCCGCGGAGATCGCAAACAAACTGCCCGCGTTTTCGGTGCCTGGAGTGATCAGTCCCTTCGTATTAAACGCATACGCAGTGTTGTGATTCGCGATCGTGGTGACATCCATGCAAGCGTTCTGCAACCCGTAATACATGGTGTTAGTAAGCGGACTGTAAGCTCCTGCCGGAAAATCTTTGCCACCATTGCTGCCTGGACAGATGCGGCGTGTTTGTCCATCCGCAGTGAAGGTAGTTTCAGGATTCACCGTCACCTTTCCTGTGGCGCCGTCGATTTTAGAGACGACGTTCTGATAGACGGTCGGGCGTGCCCATAGAAACTCGCCGGTCTTACGATCCAGCGTGTAGATGATGCCGGTCTTACCAGGAATGCCGGTCAAGACCTTGCGCGCTTCACCGGGACGAACCTTCGGATTGATCCACGCCACCTGCGACGGGTCGGGCGCGACGGCGGTATCGATCAATAGTCGTTCGAAGGGATGGTCGAGGTCCCAGTGATCTACGACGTGCTGGTAATACCAAACGATCTCACCGGTGTCAGCGTTCAGGGCCAAGGTGGAGTTGTGATACAGATACTGCTTGTCATTACCATCGAGCATGTACTTGGGCGCGGGAGAAGTCACCGATGTGCCGACGTACAGCAAGTTCAGCTCAGGGTCGAAGCTCGGGGTCATCCAGGCTCCCACATGGCGTCGATCTTTCTCCGCGACATTTCCCCACGTTTCATCGCCTGGTTCACCAGCGCGAGGAATTGTCCGTCGACGCCACAGTTCTTTGCCCGTAGCCGCGTCGTGTGCCGTGATGACGCAACCGTTCGGCGATGGATTGTTGTAGCGGCAGGCGCGGGTCGAGAAGATCTTCCCGCCCGCGACCAGCGGGCCCCCGGATTGGGTGCCGGAGTCTTCGCGATAGTCGAGCACGCGCGTTTCCCACTGCATCTTGCCGGTCTCAACGTCCACCGCGTAAACAAAATCATCGGCGGAGAGGTCGATGATGGACTTCCCCGACAATGCGAGCGTGCGGGTGGTGTTACCGTTTCCTTGGCGGAAGCCTTCGGGGAACTGGCGCTTGAAGTCCCACAACAAATCGCCCGTGGCCGCGTTCAGCGCCTGGATCAGATCGCCGGGATTCGGCAGGTACATGACGCCATCGTGAACCAGCGGCGTGCCCTCTTGTGTTCCTTCGGCCATGCCGCGAGTCCAAACCAACTTCAGGTTGGCGACGTTCGCGCGCGTGATTTGATTGAGTGGGCTATAGCCCCAACTATCGAGTGTGCGGCGCCACATCAACCAATCCGCAGGATCGGGCTTCGCCAGCATTTGACTCGTAACCGGAGTAACCTTGGTTTGCGCGGCGGGTGGTGTGGTGGAGGAGACTTGAGGAAAGGCCGTGGCGAGGGCAAAGATCAGACAAGCGGCACGCTTCATGGAGATTCATTGGATCACAGCCGCAGCCGGAGCGCCAACGGTATGCGGAGCGTCACCGAATGCCGGGTTCCGCTCGATCATCGATCCTAGACTGCTTGTTCAGATCGAGCCGAGCCCACCCAAAAATTGCTTTCGCGCCGGTACACGCAATGAATCGCCCGATCTCTCCCGTTAAAGCATGAGATCAGGCGATTCAAGGTAGGACGTTATCGCTGGGGTGATTCGGGGTTACTGGCCGACGGTCAACATAGGGTCAGCTAGCATCAACGCCATTAGCGCGTAGCTAGTTCCTGCTGCGGAAATCCACTGATCGCGACCGTGTGGATAGCCGGTATCGATCAAGGGTTGAAAGGGATAGGCGCGAGTTCGAACGTGCCATGATCCGTCCTGTTCACGAGTTCGGAGCAAATAGGCGATGCCGCGTTGGTACGCCTCGTCGGAAGCTTTGAGCACGCCTGCATCATGCAGTGCGATTAATGCTTCGCCGGTTGCATACGCGTCGCTTTCACGGGTCGCAAGTTGGGGCCAGCCTCCATCGGCAGACTGCAACTCCAACACGCGTTTTCCGGCTCTATTCAGGATGGCTGTATTTGCACCGCTCCATACTAAGCCTTCGAGGTAGGCTATGGATTCTTCCGGCGTCGACGGTGAGGCATCCAACAACCAGCGCCGCGCTCGTTTGACGATCGCCTCGAATTCCTGCTTCCGGCCCGGCGGCGCATAGAGATCCAAGGCGTGCACAGCGAGTGCCGTCTCGCGAATCTCGCCGCCGGAGATAGGAGGCCTTTGGGCCAAGCCGGACCAACTGCCGTCGGCTCTTTGTTCCATGGCGATGGCATTTACCATCGCCGTGGTTATCGCGTCCATTGGATATTTCTGGGCCGCCAGCGCCAACAGAAAATGGCTACCCGTCGCCGGAATCTGTGGGACCACTTTTGAGCCTTCCAGCAGCACTTCACGAGCGGGCGCAATTACTTTTAGGATCGTCTGCGTCTGTTCTGTCTGAATCTTTTCGTCAAACTGGTAGCCCCTGTCCCTGGCCATCGCGGTGACTCGCGCGGGTAGGGCTTGATGGTGGCAGGACACACATCCCGATTTGCTGGCGAACGCGACCCCGCTTTGCTGCAGCGCGGGAAGTGCTTTCTCGACAACCTCTTGGATTTCTGAGTGCTTTGGTTGTGCGAAGCCGCAGGTAGCCAGACCGGCTGCCACGCCGAGATTGATGATTGTGTTCCAAAATCGCTTCATGATTCTTTCTCCTGTTTTCTTAGTGATTGATGTTTGCCTAGCGCCCGCCGACCTCTACCCGCTGCGCTTCTTTCAGCAGCGCGTTTGTTTCGCTGTTCCCGTGCCATCCCGCCCACGTCTCCGCCGTTTCGTTGCGGCGATTGCGAACGCTGAGATCCGCGCCTGCATCCAGCAGCCGCTGCACCAACCGAGGCTCATTCAATTCGGTTCCGTAGGCAGCCCACATCAGCACTGATGACCCTTGTGCGTCCTTTGCGTTGATGTCGGCTCCGGCGTCGATCAACATTTCTGCAATCTCCACGTCATTACGCATCGCGGCGATCATCAGCGGTGTGTATTGCTGGCTGGTGATGCGAATGTTGAAATCCGCCCCGTGTTCCAGTAGTAGCGCGACGTTTTCGATGTTGCTGCACGCGACCGCCTCCGATAGCGCATTCCCACCATTGGCATCGACCGCATGGATATCCGCACCCATCGCGAGCAACAGGTCGAGCGCCTCGCCGTCGCGAGCTCGTGCCGCGTCGATCAACGGGGTTGATTGTCCATTGCCGCTCCAGATGCCCGGCTGGCCTTTCAGCACATCCTTCGCCTCCAGGTCGGCGTGGCGAAGCAACAGCTTCTCGACAATTTCGCCCGCGCCATCCCGTGAGGCTGCGGCCAGCAGCGGCGTGCGGCCCAGAGCGGAACGAACGTTGGCATCCGCGCCCCGAGCAAGTAACAAGGACGCACGTGGCGGATCGCCGGCCGACCACAACAGGGCTGTCGCTCCCGCTGGATTCGTTGCGTTCGGGTCAGCACCGCTGTTCAGAACCAGCCGCAGCGTCTCCACGTCGCCATAGAGAACCGTGTTCATGATGAACGGCGTTCCCTCTTCGTCTTTGAAGTTCGGGTCTACCGATTTCAGTAGCGTTTGCAGGCGGGACGTATTTCCTTCCCTCAATGCCTGCAGCGCTGCCGCCGGTTGTCCGGTGAGAGATCCGGTGAGTTGACCCGTCGAGTCATCTGCGAAGATGCTGCCTGCGGTAAGTCCCGCCAGGGCAATCAGGGGCCATAACAAATGTGTGGTGCCTTTTTTCATGAGTGTCATTTTCTATCTCCAGTTGTTCGCGTCTCTTTCCGGGTGCCCTGTGTCTTGCGTTAGGTACTGCACAGTGCCTCGGTTTCGATTGATCCAAGCGGCGGTTTCGGCCGGCGTAATCCCGATGCCATTCCATTTGGCGTAGCTAATGAGAATGGCGACCACCAGCAGGAGTCCAAGCAGCTCCATCAGTCCTGATTGTTGGGAAGTTCGCTGAATCCGTAACAGCACGATCCTGATCATGCGCTTCGTCGCACAGATGCGCGTCCTTCGAAAGGGGGAATGTGGGCCGGTCGGAGATGGATTCTAATCCGTCATCCGGTGGACTCCGGGAAATCATCCGGATGATTCGGTGTGATTCATCCCTTTGAGGGACGTCTCGGTAGGCTCTTCGGCCCTAGACTCGGTTTCGGCAAAGACAGCCACACGCCGACCTAAGCCTGAGGAGAAGATCTATGAGATTCGGAGTATCTATATTGTTCGCGACACTGATTGCGGTCGCAGGAGGGACCACTGGGTTTGCCGCGGCAAATAAGCCCCGCCTGCCTTACACGTTCGAACAGAACCAGGGACAAGCCCCCGAAGGGGTCAGATTTCTGGCTCGCGGCGAAGGTTATGGCCTCTTTTTGACCGACCGCGAGGCGATCCTGACTTTGGTTCGGGGATCTGGCGTCAATCAATTGATTCGCATGTCGTTGGACAACAGCCGGGCTCCGGAAACCATTCAAGGGGTTCAGCCTTCCGACCAGCGGACCAATTACCTGGTGGGGAACGATCCCAAACAGTGGAAGACCAACGTGCCGCATTTCGAAAGTGTCCGGTACGCCCAGGTTTATGAAGGTGTCGATCTGGTGTATCACAACGCGGCGGGTCAGCTGGAGTACGATTTTGTAGTCGCACCTGGGGCATCGTCCGATTTGATTCGATTGCGCTTCGGTGGCGTCCAGAAGATGACCGTCGCAGCGTCCGGTGCATTGGAAATGCATTTAGGCGCGCGGACTCTTGTGCATCAGGCTCCCATTGCCTATCAGGAAGTGCACGGCAAGCGCCAGCGCGTGAAGGTCTCCTATCAGTTACTTGGCGATAATCGCGTGGGTTTCCGGGTTGGGAAACATGACGAAACGTTGCCCCTGGTGATTGACCCGGTGGTGATCTATTCCACGTTTCTGGGCGGCGAACGCACCGACACCGCCCATGCAGTCGCGGTCGATCCGCAAGGCAATACATACGTAACGGGCGAAACGACCTCGGGCGATTTCCCGGCGGTCGGCACCGCGATTACCAAGATCCAGGGCGCGGTTCCCTATGCGTTCGTCACGAAGTTCAATGCGGCTGGCGACAAGATTCTGTACTCGACATTTATCGGCGGCGATTCGAACACCCGGGGTCTCGCAATTGCGGTGGACCAGGCAGGCAACGCCTATCTGGGCGGGGTAACAGGGGCGCGGAATTTCCCCTTGGTGAATCCGGTTCAGGCGACGCAGCCGGGGCTGAATATCGGTTACGTTGCCAAGCTGAATCCACAAGGCAATGCGCTGGTTTTTTCAACCTACATCGGCGGAGAACGTAATGACGAAGTCCGCGACATCGCGCTGGATGCTGAAGGAAACATTCACATTGTGGGCCGGGTGACGTCAACGACTTTTCCAACGACCAGTGCGTTCCAGCCTACGTTCGGCGGCAGTTCGGACGGATTTGCGGCTGTCTACAAAGCGCCTGATTACCGATTGAAGTTCAGCACACTCATCGGTGCGGCCAGCGCGGAAGAAGCCAATGCAGTGGCGGTCGATTCGCAGGGAAACACTTACGTAACCGGCTTCTCCCAAGGACCCGGCATGGCGACCACGGGCGCGTATCAAAAGATCGTCGCTTCGCCCAACGACGCGTTCGTCGCGAAGATCAGCGCCGCCGGCACAAGTCTCGATTGGTTCACCTATTACGGCGGCCGCGGGGACGATCAGGGCCAAGCGATTGCGCTCGATGGCTCAGGCAACATTCTGGTCGGCGGATGGGCGACATCGAATAACCTCCCGACCACGGCCGACGCCTTGCAGCCCGCAATCCGGGGCGACAGCGACGCGTTTATTGCCAAGTTCAGTAACACTGGCCGCGAACTGCTGTATGCGACGTATCTGGGCAGCACCACGACGCGCTCGTCGATCACCGAATCTATCAATCGTCTCGCGATTGATTCGCTTGGTAGCGTGACCATCGCTGGCGTTTCCAACGGCGCGGACTTCCCCACGGTTCGCCCGATTCAGGCTTACGGCGGCGGTAGCTCGGACGGCTTCGTGGCTCGCCTCAATGCAAGTCTCACAGCGATCGATTTCAGCACCCATGTGGGCGGCACGCTGGACGATTCCATCTTCGGCATGGCACTGGATTCGGGCGGCGGTGTGCACTTGGGCGGAGATACATTGTCCACTAATTTCCCGTTGAAAAACGCGATTCGGACCACCTTCGGCGGCGCACGCGAAGCGTTTGTCAGCCACATTTGCGATCCGATCCTGCTTCCTTCTTCCACCCGTCTCGACTTCTTCTACGAAGTGGGCAAGGCGCTTCCCGAAAAGCAAACGGTTCAAATCTCGGCCTGCGCCCCCATCCCGTTCCAAACGCAAGTGGTGGGTGGGTTTACCAGCGCGACCCCAACCAATGCGACCACCAACGGCACTATCACGGTGACCGTAAATCCGCAGAATAAAGATCTGGGAACGTATCAGGAACAAGTGCGGGTAACGGCGGCGGATGCCGTCAACAGCCCTATTTCCATCAAGGTCGTGCTGCACGTTACGGGACCTCCGCCGGTCATCACCACCGCAGGTGTCGCGCATGGAGCTACAGCGACCGGTGGTGCGATCGCGCCCGGCGAACTTGTTGTGATCTATGGCGACAATCTAGGCCCGAACAGCCTGGCCAATTTTGCGGTGGATGGCGACGGCCGGATGGCCACCAGCGTAAGTGAAACCCGCGTCTACTTCGACGGAGTGCCGGCCCCGATCGTATACGCCTACAAGGGACAAGTCAGCGTGATTGTGCCGTACGCCGTTGCCGGAAAAGCCAGCACGAAGATCGAGTTGGAGTACCAAGCCGTACGTTCCGCCCCGATCACCGTACCGGTTACGGCGACCGCGCCCGGCATCTTCACTGCGAACACGAGCGGCACCGGGCAGGGTTCGATTCTGAATCAGGATTACTCGGTCAACGGGGGCAGCAATCCCGCAAGCCGTGGGTCTTACATCGCTATCTACGGAACCGGGGAAGGTCAGACCGATCCTGGTGGCAGCGACGGGGTATTCACCGGCACGACGCTCCCGAAACCGCTAGCGCACGTAACGGTCACCATCGGAGGCGTGGATGCCCCGGTCGTCTACGCGGGGGGCGCGCCGGGACTGGTCGCTGGGGTCTTTCAAGTCAACGTGAAAGTACCTCAGGAGATTCCCGCGGGATCAGCGGAAGTCCTTATAAAAGTAGGGACTGCGACATCCCGCCGTGGCGTCACGGTCGCGGTCAAGTAGGTCGGCAAAAGTAGCGAATCATCCCGCAGTCAGCACCGAATCATCCTTTTGGCGGACGCCCATTGGCCGGTGCTGACTGCAAACTAACAACAGCTGAAAAGGAATTATTTATGGCTACCGTACTGGAAAATAAGAAGACCCTGACGCCGTTCGTGGTGGGTCCCGAGGAATGCCGCTTAGCCCACCCCATGCAGATGCCAGGGCACGAGGTACTGGTGAAGGCATGCGGCGAGGATACCGGAGGAGTTTTCGCCGTCGGCCTGCTTCTGGCAAAACCGATGTCCGGCCCTCCACTGCACATGCACACGCGCGAGGACGAATGGTTTTACATCCGCTCCGGCGAGTTTACCTTTCAAGTCGCCAACGAACGATTCACCGCGGGGCCGGGAACCTCCGTTTTCGCCCCGCGCGACATACCCCACACCTGGCAGAACTGCACGGACGAAGTGGCGGAGGCCCTGGTGATGGTCACTCCCGCCGACATCGAAGGTTTCTTTTTGGAAGCCGCGCGCGATCCGACGAACCAAGAGAAGTTTCAATCGCTGATGGCCGAATACGGAATCCTCATGCTGGGTCCGCCCCTGGAACGCGAAAGTTAGTGAAAGGTAGAACCTGTGTCAGTACGCGAAGTGATGAACATTGCGGGCATGAAGGTTCAGGTCCTGCTCTCCAGCCGGGATACCCGCGGCCGCTACGCAATTTGCAGAGTGGAAGTGGATCGCCAAGGCCAGTTTAGCGAAGACGTGTTTGGCTCACCCGCCATTCCTATCCACAGCCATCGCTATGAAGATGCCTTCTTCCATATCCTGGACGGCGAGTTCGAATTCCAGTTGGGAAACTCAGTGGCGGGCGTCCAAACCGTTCAGGGTGTTGCTGGTGCGTCAATTTTCGTTCCACGCCAGACGCCGTACACCATGCGCAAACTAGGATCGACACCTGGAAGCCTGCTGATCATCGCGCAGCCGGGCGGAGTGGATCTCTTCCTGCAGGACCTGAACTTGCTATTTCACGACTCCCGTCCTGCCGCCGACACCAACAGGTTGACGGCGATCCTGGAAAAACACGGGATTACGATTTCCGATCAGCATCCTTAAATCCGCGCCATGCCGATCGCTTGTGAGAAAATCGTATTTCCTGAGATGGCGACCCAAGCGACCGCAGTCTGGCTGGCGGCCACCAAACTTGCCGCCCCCGCTCGCCGGCACGATGCGTTGTTACGTCCGCGCCTGATTGAAGCGCTGGCCGCAGCCCTGAAACACGCTCGGCTAATTCTGATCGCGGCACCCGCGGGTGCGGGCAAGACGTCGCTGCTGGCGGAGCTTCCACACTCCTTTCCCGACACCACCTGGTCCTGGTTGCTGCTGGACGCCGAGGACAACGATCCATCGCGATTCGCGGCGGCCTTAAGCGCGGCGCTTGCCGTCACCGGGATCACGATCGAAGCAGATCCGCTTAGGACCGGCGACCCGCGCGGTGTGATCACCAGTATCATCAATCAAATCGGTCAGGATAAAGATCGTTCGTTCGCGATCGTGCTGGACGATCTGCATCTGATCACGGAACGGTCGGTTCACGAACAACTCGACTTTCTGATAGACCACCTCCCTGCAAATCTCCGCGTGGTCCTGGCAAGCCGCCACGATCCGCCGATGTCTCTGGCACGGCGTCGCGCGCGGGGCGAATTAGCGGAAGTACGTTTACAGGACCTGAGCTTCACGGAAGATGAAACCGGTGTCCTGGCGAATCAACATCTGGGCCTGAATTTGTCGCCGAAGGAAATTGGCCTGTTGTATTCGCGCACGGAAGGCTGGGCGGCGGGGTTGCGCTTGCTTGCGACTTCGCTTTCCCAAGTCCCCGCCAATCGTACCTCACTACTGCAGAGTGGCATGCAAGGCAGCCGCCGGATTTTCGATTTTCTCGCCGAAGAAGTCTTGGACCGTCAGGAACCGCACCTACGCAGGTTCCTGCTGGAGACGTCGATTCTCTCTTCGCTGCGGCCCGATGTCTGCGACGCATTGACTGGCCGGCGCGATTCGTCGCGTATCTTAGAAGATCTTTACCGCCGCAATCTCTACGTGGTCGCTGCTGACGAAGCAGAGACCAGTTTCCGCTACCACGACCTGTTCGCCGATTTCCTGCGCGAGCATTTGCGCCGGGAACGGCCCGAAGACTGGGCGGCGTTGCATCAGCGGGCCGCACTCTCTGAAAAGTCACCGCATCACCGCTTGCGGCACTGGTTAGCCTCCGAAAACTGGGATGCCGCCGCAGCCGAAATCGAGGCTGTGGGTCCGGACTACGCGCAGCGTGGATTCGTTGTCACTCTCCAGCGGTGGATCGCAGAACTGCCCCCCGAAGTGCGGCTGCGCCATCCACGCGTACTCTACCTTTTAGGGCACGCGATCTGGACGCAGAGCGAGTTTTCGAAAGCACAGCCCTACCTGGAGCAAGCGCTGGAAGGCTTTCGGCGCAACCACGATTCCGTAGGTCAGGGCGAAACGCTGGTTGCGCTTGCCAATAGCGCGCTGATGAACAATCGTTTCGATGAGTCGCGAGAACTGCTGCGCGAAGCGCTCGCCTTCGATATTCCCGATGTGAGCCGCGTGCAGATCTACACCGCGAACGCGTGGGACAGCATTTACCAACAGGATTGGGTCGAGGCCCAAAAGAATATCGACGGCGTGTATCAGATGGTGGAAAGCGGATTTGGACGGTCCAATCCATTGGCCATGATGATGGTTCTGTTTTCGACCGGTCTGCCGGGCCACGTAGACCGACTGGAGAAGTTGTGCGCTGTCTTGCGGCCCCGGCTTACCGCTGGTCCACCGGATCTGGAACAGGGCTGCTTCTATCTGATGAACGGCGCGGTCCATTTGAATCGCGGCGACCAGGAGGCAGCCTATCAGGATGCCCAGCGCTCCTTGTCGATTGCGCGAGAGGCCGGTCAGATTGCGTTGTTGATCGCGGCGCTCTGCACCAGTTTCTCCATGATCGCTGCCGCGCGGGGCAATTGGACGGAAATAGAGATGTGGTCCTCTGAGGCCCTGGATGTAAGCAAGTACGGCCAGATCCCGCGCAACTGGCGTCTTCATTCGCTGTACCTGCAGGCCAAGGGCCGCTGGCATTCCGGCGACATCGAGGGTTTGCGAAAAACCTATGAAGAGGCGCTGCAACCGAATCCGCTGGAAGCGCCCGCTGCAGTTGGGTACCGCCATCTGATCCGCGGCATGCTGCGCATGGCGGAACGTTCCTATGCCCAGGCCGAACAAGCGTTCCGCGAAGCCCTGAAGGCGGAAGAAGGCTACAAAGTCACACGTGCGATCTCCAGTGCCCGGGTGTTGTTGGCCTACACGCTGTTGGTCCGAGGCGAACTTTCCGATTCCATGGAGGTGTTCCAACCGTTCCTGGAGGAATCCGCGACATCGGATGTGGCCGGGTATCTTACGCGTGATAATCCGGTCGTCATTCCGCTGCTGCGCCACGCCCATGAGCGCAATATCCAAAGACCATTCGTGGAACGCGTGCTGGAACTGCTGGGCGCGGAATTGAACCCGGTGGAAGCGGCCGGCGGCGAGGGCCTCTCCGATCGTGAACTGGAAGTTCTGCGAGTTATGGCCGAAGGCCTAGGGAACCGCGAAATCGCAGAGCGTCTGTTCGTCAGTGAATCGACAGTGAAAACTCACGTGCAGCGCATCATGCGGAAACTGGACGTCAATTCCCGCACGCACGCGGTAGCAAGATCGCGCGAATTAATGCTGCTTTGAAGCAAATGACATTTATCTATGCGGCATGAAGGTTCAACAGTCGCCCCACGCGTCGTTCCCGAGCGGTAAATGTAACTCGCCGACTTTTAACTTGGCTTACGTGCGCGGTTTCGCTTCATGACTACTACCCCAGCCATGGCGCTCAGCAAGCTACAGCAGTTCGCGACAACAAAAACCATATTGTGAACCCGCCAGCTATAAAGAATAAAGCCGATGGATGACGCGATCTGCCCCCCATAGAGCCACAGGGAAACCCCTTCGGATCCACCCTCTTTCCACTGCTTGTAGACTTGCTTGACGATGGTTAGCACCATAATCGCCGAACTGACCCAACCGAGAAGATCATTCATTGAGCGATGCCGGCTTCATCTTGTCACCTGTTGAAACATCCACTTAGTTAGACATTGGTGGTACAACTTTGTTTCTTCTCACTCCGCAGTGGTCGCGCTGGACAACCCTGCCGCTTCCAGCCGTAGTCCACCAGCGGCAGTCCGCCGGGAAACACCCACGATGGAACTGTACTCCCCTTGCAGTAAGGAGTCCGCCACATTCATGCGTCGTAGAGTGCTGGGCAATACAGGAGTAGAGGTTTCCATGCTCGGCTTGGGCGGCTCACATATAGGGTCCTCGGATCTGACGACCGCGCAGGCTGTGAAAATTATTCAGAGCGCACTCGATGGCGGCCTTTCGTTTATGGATAATTCCTGGGACTACCATAAGGGCGAAAGTGAGAAAAGGCTGGGACGCGCCTTAAAAAATGGCTATCGGGAGAAGGCCTTCGTGATGACCAAAGTGGATGGCCGCACGAAAAAGGAAGCGGCGAAACAACTGGATGAATCTCTCAAACGCCTGGGCGTGGACTCTATCGACCTATTGCAGCATCACGAAGTGATCCGCTACGACGACGTCGACCGCATCTTTGCGGAAGGTGGCGCCATGGAGGCTTTCCTGGCCGCGCGGAAGGCGGGCAAAATCCGTTTCATCGGCTTCACGGGCCATAAGGATCCCGCGGTACATCTCCACATGTTGAATGTCGCGGACCGGCATCAATTCCAATTCGATACCGTGCAGATGCCGCTCAACCTGCTGGACACTCACTACCGGAGTTTCGAGCAGGCAGTCCTGCCCAGGTTAATCGCGAATGGCATCGGGGTGCTGGGAATGAAGAGCATGGGGAGCGGCGTGATTCTTAAAAGCAAGGTGCTGACCGCCTCCGAATGTCTTCGCTATTCGTTGACTCTACCGACTTCCGTCGTCATCACCGGCATCGATAGTATGCAGATTCTTAAGCAGGCCTTCGCCGTTGCAGATTCGTTCGAACCTTATACAGAGGAGGAACTGCGGTCCCTGCGGGCGAAGTCGGCCGAGGTTGCCGCGGACGGAGCATTTGAGCTCTTCAAGACGACATCGATTTTCGATTCGACCGCCAAGCATCCCGAATGGTTGGGAGAAGAATTAATCCGGACGAAGCGTTTGGCCGGACACTAAACAGCCCGCCTCCTATCGGCGGTCAGCAGACTACACGCGCGGGTGCGGAGTCTTCCCTGTCACGACTAACGATCGGGTTTCCGTGGTCCGGCGGGACAGGGACTTCACAAGTGAATTTTAATAAATGATACTTTCTGAAGCAGACGGGATCGGTTAGGGTGAAGGTGTGAGCAAACCTGCCGGCACAGCCAAACGCCCAGCTAGTGAGGAAGCTGCTGCTGAATGGTTAGCGGTTGCTGGCCGGCAAGTCCGCATCACGCATCCGGACAAACCTTACTTTTCACGGGAAGCGAAACTCTCAAAACTGGATATCGTCCGCTACTATCTGGCGGTTGCTCCGGGAGCGCTCGCCGGAATTCGGGACCGGCCTCTGGTTCTGAAGCGGTTCGTGAACGGCGCGGAGGGTGAGGCCTTTTATCAGAAGCGGGCTCCTTCCGATCTTCCGGAATGGCTTCGAACAGTCACCCTGTCCTTCCCCTCCGGCAGAACTGCTGAAGAAGTGGTGGTGGATGACGCAGCCGGACTGGCATGGGCAGTGAACCTCGGCTGCATCGAACTGCATCCGCATCCAGTACGCTCCACGGATCTCGAGCATCCCGACGAATTGCGTATTGACCTTGACCCTGGACCCGGGGTCAGCTGGGCCGATGTCCGGACAGTCGCGCTGGAAGTGAATGCGTTTTTGCAGGAGATGGGGTTGCGAGGCTGGCCGAAAACCAGCGGTTCACGGGGCATGCACGTGAATGTCAGAATCGAACCCAGATGGACGTTTACCGAAGTTCGGCGTGCCGCACTGGCGCTGTCACGGGCCATTGAGCGTCGCGCGTCGACCCTCGCCACTTCAAGGTGGTGGAAAGAAGAGCGTCACGGTGTGTTTCTGGATTACAACCAGAACGCGAAGGATCGCACGACATGTTCCGCGTATTCCGTGCGGCCGGTTCCGGACGCGCGGGTATCAACTCCGCTGGAATGGCAGGAGGTCGCCGATTGCGACCCGGCGGAGTTCACGGTCTTCACCGTGCCGCAGCGGTTCGCGAAACTGGGCGATCCACACGCGGCGATGGATTCCACGATAGGGTCCTTGGAAAAACTATTAGAGCTTGCGTCGAGAGACGAGGCAGACGGATTGGGAGACGCACCATGGCCGCCCCATTTCCGCAAAACCGAGGGCGAGTCACCGCGAGTGTCGCCATCGCGCGCAAAATCCCCCACCAAGTCTAAGGTAAAGGCTGCTGCGAAAACGGCCCGGACCAAAGCTCCCTTGGTGGTCGTCGCTAATTCCCCGAGCAAAGAGGCGGCGTTGGCCGGGCTGGAGCGATGGAAGCTTAAACACGCTGAAATTAGTGGCTTGCTGGCTGCGGACGATGTGTTGGTGGATTCTATGCGAGGCCGATCCTCCACCTGGACGCGAGTGCGGGTGAACCTGCGGAACGTCCCGGAGAACGTTCGCCCGGCACAAGAGACTCCGGACCCTGATGAAGATCCCACCCGCGAATGGCGACAGCGCACGCGAAAGAAAACAGAGTAACGCTTAGCGGTCCTTCGCAAAGATTTCCATTAATTCCTGCGGCGGCACCACTTCCAGTTGCGCGTAGGTACAAGCGCTGGGTGGCTTATCGGTGCGCCATCTGCGAAAGTGCGCCAGATGACGGAAGCGCGATCCCTGCATGTGTTCATAGGCAACTTCTACTACGAGTTCCGGCCTCAGAGGTTCCCACGACAGATCCTTGCCCTGGCTCCAGCGGCTTTGCCCCCCTGGAATTCGCTGGCCGGGTTGAACCTGTTCCGCCCAGTCAGCCCATGGGTGGTGATGGACCTCTGTACGATAAGGGGCAAGATACTCCGTTAACTCCAGGCGCTTCTGGTCCGTGAAGCTGGCGCATACGCCGACATGTTGCAGCGAGCCCAGTTCATCGAAGAGCCCCAGCAAGAGCGACCCGACCATGGTGCGTTCGCCTTTCTTGTGCCAGCGGAACCCTGCCACCACACAATCGCAGTCCCGCTCATGCTTCACCTTCAACATCACCCGCTTGTCCGGTTCGTAGACTCCCAGCGACGGCTTCGCCATCACTCCATCCAATCCCGCGCCTTCGAAGCGATGAAACCAGTCCGTTGCCACCTTTCGATCCGTAGTGGCCGGAGTGATATGCAGGGGTGCCTTCGCGGACGACAGCAGACCTTCCAAGTGCTGCCTTCGGGTTGTAAACGGCTCCTCCCGCAGGTCGCGATTCCCTTCGCATAACAAATCGAAGAAGACGAACGACGCGGGCGTTTCCAGTGCCAACTTCTTTACCCGCGACGCGGCTGGATGAAGCCGCAGTTGAAGAGCATCAAAATCGAGGCCGCTAGACGTCGCGATGACGATTTCGCCGTCCAGAACGCAACGCGCCGGCAACTGGGCTAGCAATGTTTCCACCACGTCGGGGAAGTAGCGGTTGAGGGGCTTCGCGTCGCGGCTCTGAATCAGAATCTCATCGCCGTCGCGGAACACTAACGCCCGAAACCCGTCCCACTTAGGTTCAAAGGTCCACGCGTCACCCGAAGGAATACTCTCGACCCTCTTGGCGAGCATAGGCAAAACAGGCGGGCAAACGGCGAGTTGCATGAAATTGTCCTTCCTGGGTATTGTCGGGCCGATAGCGAAGAACAAGCAATGCGAATAGACATGTCCATCGCCATTTGGTCAGAACGAGCTAGTACAGGGTCAGCAATCTGCTGGCCAATACTATGCGAACCGACCGCGTTACCGTGATCTACTATGCGCCGCCGCAAGGTGGCGACTGGCAGCATCGCTTACACTGAGAAGAGTTTGGCGGATTTATTCCGCTCCCGCGGGAGCGCACAAAGCATAGGCCGTGGAAATGGAACTCGACAGCGCAGCAACGAACGTTCAGGTCGCCCCAATGGGGGCCACCCATCGCTTCGTTCAATTGCTTCGATCGCCACTCTCCACGATGTCGAGTGTACAGGGATTTGGCCCGGCGCTTGCGACGTTTTGCGCCGCCCTGGCCCTCCATTGGCTGTTTCTGCATGTTTTCGGGCCCCTGTTTTTTGCCGGAGTGCTCTTTCTCTATGTCGCCACGATTATCGTGGGCGGCTGGTGCGGATATGGACCGGGGATCCTTATCGTCTTACTGGTATTTACGATCCCAGGCTACCTGTTTGCGCCCACCTACTCGCTCCGCAGCATCAGCCCTTCCGCTTTGGGCGTGTCGATCTTGCTTTCGGTACTAATCAGCCGCGGCGCTACATCGCGCAGGCGATCCGAAGCGGCCCTTCTGGAAACCAATGAGGACCTGGAAAAGCGCGTAGCGGAAAAGACGGCTGCACTTGCCGAGGCGAACGCCGCGCTCCAGCGGCACAACGCCGAACTTCTGAGAGTGAACGCCGATTTGGAGCAATTCGCGTATTCCGCATCACACGATCTGCAAGAACCGCTCCGCATGGTCTCGCTGTTTACACAGTTGCTGCAAGCCAAGTACGCCGACTCACTGGATGCAGAAGCAGAAGAGTATATCGGGCATGCCGTCGCGGGAGCTAACCGGATGGAGACCTTAATCCGGGGACTGCGATCTTACCTGACGATCACCGCCGTAGCTACGCCGCCTGATCCGGCGGATACCAAGAGGGTTGTGGCCCGGTCTCTTGAAAATCTAAAACTATTGATCGAAAGCAGCGGAGCTCACTGCGACATCGGCGAGCTGCCGGCAGTTCGACTGCAGGAGGTACACCTGGAGCAGCTGTTTCAGAATCTGATCGCCAATGGCATTAAATACAGGAGCGAAGATGTACCGAATATCCGCATCTCCGCGGAAAAAGACGATGCCAATTGGATTTTCTCCGTGCAAGACAACGGCATCGGTATCGATCCGCAGTATCAAGAGCAAATCTTTGGAGTCTTCAAGCGACTCCATCGGAATGACGAATATGAGGGAACCGGCATCGGCCTGGCGATCTGCAAGCGTATTGTCGATCGTTATGGTGGACGGCTATGGGTGGAATCTCAACCCGGCGAAGGCTCCACGTTCCGGTTCAGCATCCCCGCATAAAATGATCCGGTCAACTACATGTCCATCCTGATCGTGGAAGACAACGCGGGCGATATCACGCTGCTGCGAACCGCACTCAAGGCAAGACGCCTCGACGGCGAGATGACTATCATCCGCGACGGGGAATCGGCGCTGGCGTTTGCGGACACAATCGATGCGGGTCCGGAGGCCACTTGTCCCCGCCTGGTCCTGCTGGATCTCAATTTACCGAAAGTAAATGGCCGGGAAATATTGAAACGCTTCCGCACATCGGTGCGGTTAAGCGCCGTTCCCATCGTGGTGTTAAGTTCCTCCAGTGACGAACGTGACAAAGCTAGCGCGCTCACCCTGGGTGCGACCCGCTACCTGCAAAAACCACTCGATCTGACGGCATTCATGGACATCGGGGCGATCGTCGAGGGGCTGTTGTTAGAAAGTAAGGAATAGGGACATGTCATACAATCCAGCCTCGTCACATGGTATATTGACGCCGATGAAGCGAAGATCATTCTTAATGAGCGCGGCGCTGCCCCTGGCTACCGGGATTGCAGCTAGACTATCGGCTCAGCCGGCGGCAGCGGCACGGACACGCATCAAGCAGAGCGTGATGGCGTCTGTTTGGACGGGCTCCACCACGTCGTTTGAGGAGCGGTGCAAGATTCTTGCGCGCATTGGCTTCAAGGGTGTGGATCTGCCGTCCGCGCAACAGGTGCCGATCCTTAAGCAGAACGGCTTGACCCCTGTCATGATGACCGGAACGGGAACCAGCTTCCAAAACGGACTCATTCGCAAGGAGATCCACAACCAGATTGAGGAAGCCACGCACACCGGGATCGACATGTGTGTGACTGCTGGCTGCCCGACTCTGATTGCCATTCCGGGCGAGCGGCGCGGCATGTCCAGGGAAGAAGGCGCGGACAACGCGGTCGCAATCCTGAGTCGCGTGAAGTCGTACGCCGAACAAAAAGGTGTCAACGTCTGCATGGAAATCACGAATTCCAAGGTCGCCGCGGACCAGCGCACCGATCAGGTTTTCGACCATGTGGCATGGGGACTGGATGTGTGTAAGCGTGTGAATTCCCCGCGTGTGAAAATTCTGTTTGATATTTATCATGCACAGATCGCCGATGGGGACGTGACGCGGACCTTGCGAGAGAATATCGACCGCATCTGCCACATTCACGTCGCAGGCGTGCCCAGCCGCATGGAAATCGATGAGACCCAAGAACTTAACTTCCGCTTTATCGCGAACGCGATCGCGGAAACCGGCTATACCGGATTTGTGGCCCATGAGTGGAAGCCTTCGATGGGCAATGATTCCGTGAAGAGCCTGGAGAAGTGCTTCGAGATTATGAACGTTTGATTCACCGGTTCGCAGCGGGAAGGGGCGGCGGCGCAGCGGAGGGCCTTTGGCTCTCGAATTCTCTTAACGCTGCTATCCTGGAGACTGATAACTTTCCGGCCTCCGCTGGCCGAACCGAACGCAATTGATGCAGCATTTTTCCGAACTCAACCTTTGTTCCGCGTTGCGGAACAACCTCGACAAGAACGAATTCGTCACCCCAACGCCCGTCCAGGCGCAGGCCATTCCGCCGATCATGGAAGGCCGGGACGTTGTGGCGACCGCGCAGACGGGCACCGGCAAGACTCTGGCCTTTTCGATTCCGGTGATCGAAGCTCTTGCCGCGGTTCCCCGCAGCAGGACCATTAAAGTCCTGATCCTCAGCCCTACCCGCGAGCTTGCGATTCAGATCGATGCAGCATTCCGGCAACTCGCCCACGGCATGCGCATTCGCACCGCCGTGGTCGTGGGCGGCATGAGTGAACCGAAGCAGTTGCGTGATATTGAGGCAGGCGCCGAAGTGATCATCGCAACACCCGGCCGGCTCTGCGACTACCTGGAGCGACGCCTGATCGATCTCTCCGGTGCTGCCACTGTAGTTCTCGACGAGGCGGATCGAATGCTGGATATGGGTTTCCTGCCCTCCCTGCGCACCATCCTCGATAAGGTTCCGTCGAAACGCCAAACGATGCTGTTCTCCGCGACGATGCAGCAATCCGTGGCGGGCCTCGTCGCCAGTTACGTGCACGATCCGGTGCGAATCGCAGTGGAGGCAAGCGCGCAAACAGCCGGCCAGATCGATCTCTTCTGCTACGAAGTGGGAGAAGGCTCTAAATTTGATCTCCTAGAGCACCTGCTGAAGAGCGAGCAGGGCTCCTGGCTGGTCTTCGTGGCGACCAAAGAAGGTGCCGACAGGCTCACGAAATTTCTGCAACGTGGGAAACATAAGGTGACCTCCATCCACGGCGACCGCTCGCAAGGCCAGCGGAACGAAGCGCTGCAGGGCTTCAAAGATGGCGTCTACCGCATACTGGTCGCTACCGACGTGGCGGCGCGCGGGATTCATGTGGATGATATCTCGCATGTCGTGAACTACGATTTGCCCCAGGAGGCGGAAAACTTCATTCATCGCATCGGGCGCACGGGCCGCGCCGGTGCACGGGGCGCCTCCTGGACCTTTGTAACGCCAGGCCAACGCAGGGATGTGCTGAGCTATGAGCGGGCCCTCGGGATTCAGGTGCAATACCGGGAACTGCCGCCTCTGCCCCGGCCCATCGGGCTTATCACGGATGTAGACGCCTTCTAGCCTCCATGGTCGCCCGTCGGGAGCAATAATTTTAACGTCACGCTTACCCGCTCTTAGACGTTTATGAGCGACCCTGAAGCGGACTTCCGCGATTGAAATCTTTTGTCCGCGACAAGCCTACTGTATTGCCGCAATCCGCCGTTTGAGATAAGTAGCCGTGCGGCTGTGAGCCAAATTTGCCACTTCCAGCGGTGTGCCGGACGCGACCACCAGACCACCCTCTTCTCCTGCTCCCGGGCCGATATCGATAACATAGTCGGCCGCAGCGATAACATCCATGTCGTGCTCCACGACAATCACAGTGTTGCCCGACTGCACCAACCCATCCAACTGGACGATCAGTCTTTGGACATCTGAGGGATGCAGTCCGGTGGTGGGTTCATCCAGTACATATAACGTATTTCCCCGCTGATTTCGTTGCAGCTCCGTTGCAAGCTTGATCCGCTGCGCTTCGCCGCCTGACAATTCCGTAGCCGGCTGGCCTAGCCGCAAGTATCCGAGACCAACTTCCTGCAGCACCAGCAGCGCGTGACTCACCGGGCCCTGGTCGGAGAAAAAGGCGCTGGCACTGTCGACGGTCATCGCCAAGACGTCCGCGATATTCTTGCCGCGATACTGAATTTCCAGAGTCCTGGGGTTATAGCGGGTTCCCTGGCACGTGGAACAAGGTGCGTAGACGCTGGGCATAAACAGCAGCTCCACGCAAAGAAAGCCCTCGCCTTCGCAAGTCTCGCAGCGACCTTGCGCGACGTTGAAGGAGAATCGGCCCGCGGTGTAGTGTCGCGCCCTCGCGGTCTTGGTCGCAGCGAATATCCTGCGCACATGATCAAACAAGCCGGTATAGGTCGCCAGGTTGGATCGCGGAGTTCTCCCGATTGGCTTCTGATCCACCTGCACCAGCCGTTTAACCATGTTCAAGCCTTCACTGATGCGGCCTTCGGAAACCATCACGGCCTCAGGACTGAGCGGGTCTGCGTCTGCTTCATCCGGCGCTTGTGCATGCCCCAAGTGTTGGCCGACCAGTTCCACAAGTGCTTGACTCACCAGGCTGGATTTTCCCGAGCCCGATACTCCGGTGACCGCGACAAATGTTCCAAGCGGAAACGCTACGGATAGATTCTTAAGGTTATTCCGCGTAACACCCGTCAAGCGAAGCCAGCCCCGACCGGTGCGAGGAACGCGACGAAGCGGTAGGTCTTGCCCGAACAGGTAAGCGCGAGTTCGTGACTCTTCGATCGTTTCAAGACCCTTAGGGGGACCGCTATAAAGAATCCGGCCGCCCTGCTCGCCCGCTGCCGGGCCCACATCCACAATCCAATCGGCGTGGCGAATTACGTCCAGTTCATGCTCCACCACAAATAAGGAGTTGCCGGAAGCCTTCAAACGGTCCAGCGCGCCCAACAACGCCTCGGTATCGGCGGGATGCAGCCCTGCCGAAGGTTCATCGAGCACATAAACGACGCCAAACAGATTCGAGCGCACCTGGGTCGCCAGGCGCAACCGCTGCAATTCCCCGGGAGATAACGTAGGCGTGCTGCGATCCAGCGACAAATAGCCAAGACCGAGGTCCAGCATGATCCCGAGCCGCTCGACTATATCCTGGGTGATGCGTTGCGCAACGATCGCGCGCTCCGGATGATCGAAATTTTGGCTGGTGGAAGTTGCTTTGGCGGTGGTCCGTAGCAATAAGTCCAAACGCGTCAGGGGCAGGGCGGAAATCTCCGCTATATCCAGCCCTGCAAACTTCACGGAAAGCGATTCCTGTCTTAAGCGCTTCCCTTGGCAGACGGGGCAAACCTTGCTGACCAAAAATTGCAGCACTCGCTTCCGTGTTAGAGCACTTTCCGTGTTTGCCAGGGTATGGAGAAGATAACGGCGCACCCCGGTAAAGGTTCCCTGATAGTTTGGCTCTTCTTTTCTCTTCAAGGCGCGCCGTGTTTCCTCGGGAGTGTAGCCGGGATAAACCGGGACCGTCGGCTGCTCTTCGCTAAACAAGATCCAATCCCGATCTTTTTTCGAAAGCTCACGCCATGGCCGGTCGACATCGTACCCGAGGGAGACGAGAATGTCGCGTTGATTCTGTCCGCCCCACGCAGTAGGCCAAGCCGCGATGGCGCGTTCCCGAATGGTCAAGGAAGCGTCGGGAACCATGGTTGTCTCGGTCGCATCATAAATGCGGCCGATTCCATGACAATGCGCACAGGCACCTTCGGGACTGTTGGTGGAAAAGGCTTCCCCATGTAGCTCCGCTTGGCCCTTTGGATACACGCCCGCGCGGGAATATAACATCCGAAGCAGATTGGACAACGTGGTGACGCTGCCTACCGAAGAACGCGTGGTAGGAGATCCACGCTGTTGCTGGAGAGCTACCGCCGGAGGCAACCCGTCGATGCTATCTACTTCAGGAACACCCATCTGATCAAACAAACGGCGCGCATAGGGCGCTACGGATTCCAGATAGCGCCTCTGTGCCTCTGCATAAAGAGTTCCAAAGGCAAGAGATGATTTGCCTGAGCCGGAAACGCCGGTGAAGACTACGAGCGCATCGCGCGGAAGCTCGACATCGACGTTCTTCAGGTTGTGCTGCCGCGCGCCTCTGACAGAGACGAATCCGGGAAACTTCTCATGAGCGCTCATGATTCTTTACCCAGAATAACGATTTAAGCCAAGTTTCAGCACCTTCTTCCTGAAAGCCTTCGGAAAAGTCTCATCCGAAAGATGCTATTTCGCCGGGCCAGGACAGACGATAAGGAAATTTGTTCTCCATCGCGAGAGATTGCCCGAGTCACAGATCGAGACTACCCGCTCGAGGACTCGCCCACTGAGCGTTTCCCGTCGCGGATTGGCTGCGCCTCATCTTGATCGGCGTCCGCCTTCCGTCGACCTGCACATGTGGTCGCGACGGGCAAACTTAACCTCGCGTTTCGACACCGCTCATCTGACAAACAGAAACACATTCGATAAGAACAACAATGCTTGTCTTGTCAGATATTGTGTCGCGTGAGGATTCGCCGGCGGGCGAATTCAATCCGCTGGTTGATGAAATCGCGGCTGGTATCGCACACATCACCCAGGAGACGGAGCCACAGTTCGTCAAGCTGGCCGGTCAACTCCAGCAGATCTTCGCGACATCCATAAGCTTTGCCCAGGATACGCGGAAACAGATGAACTGTCTGCGGGAAGTGCTGGAAGGTGCCGAGTTCGACCCGGAACAGGGCATCGCGGCCCAGGTTACCAGTGCACTGGAAGAGAGCTTCTACCAGACCGGTGAACTGGATGCGGAACTGAACCGGAAATGCCAGGCCTTAATCAAGATGCAGCAGCATGGCCGGGAACTGTCTTCGCTGGGAAACAACCTGCGATGTTGTCGAACTTCGTTTTCGGTGGAATGCGGACGCAACCCTGAGTATAAAGCGGCTTTTGGCGACTTTCTAACCGAACTGCGCCATCTGGCCGGTGAAGTATCGGATTTCGGCAATTCGCTGGAAGAGCAGTCGCGGAAGCTACACTCCACTCTTTACCGGCAAAGCAAAGAAACCCGGTCCAATCTTCAGTACTTGCAGCAGTACGCCCAACAATCGCAAATTGCCGCTGATTCCAGTGGACGCGAGACAGGCAGGCTGATTCAGCAGGCCACTCAAACGATGCGCGAAATCGAGCAGTCCAGCATCCAGTTACGGAAACAATCCGAGGATGCAGGTTATTTCATGCAGTTCGGTGACATCACGCGGCAACGCCTGGAGCACGTCGTGACCGCTCTGGCCACTACCCAGGGAGCCGCTAACAAGGCTCGCAACCCCGTCGTTCTTGCGCTGGTTTCGGCTCATTTGGACGGCATCTCCGCGGAGACGGAAGACGCGGTTGTGCGGCTTCATGAAGCGCTGTCGAATATGATCACGGAGAGCGCACGGCTTTCTGCGCAACTAACGGACCGGCAAGCCAACTCCAGCCTGCTACAGGGCAGCCGATCCCAGGTTTTTTGCGAACATGTCAGGGCCTTGGCGGCGCTTCGCGACCAGGGCCGCCAATTGTACGGCGAAGCGATGCGATCCGGTCAACAGGCCAATGCGTCGACGGCGGAGATGGCTGCACAACTCCGGGTTTTTCGCACCCTCACCCGGCGCATGCACCTGATTGCACTCAATGCCATTATCAAGTCGGAAAATTTTGGCTCCAAGAGCGCGACGCTCAGCGTCTTGTCCTCGCATGTGCAGGAACTCTACCAGGACGCCAGCAAACTGATCGAACGCACCAATCTGGTGCTGGAGACAGTCGGCGCAGGCGAAGTAACGGAGCAGACAGTGGAAACGGCGGAGGAGCCCGGGCTGGAAGCAGCTCTCGAACGCATTACAGGCATTGGAACCCGGCTGGCACAGGCGATCGCAAGTGCCGATGCGATCCACGCCGGGCAGACGGCACTGCTTGCCGCCGCACGCAGCCAACTGGAATTCCTGTCGCAGCTGGCGCGAAAGAGCCGGGTCTATAGCCGGCGGCTTACAGAGTTAAACGCAAAAATACCAAGTGCGGGGTATAGTGCGGGCGTCAATCTGGACGACATCAGCGGAATCTACACCATGGAAAGCGAACGTGACGTTCATAGAAGAGTACTTCAGTCGTTTTCTTCTAGTGCTGGGGTCTCTGAGTCCGATAACGTATTTGCGACTAGAGAAAGCAGTGGCTTCAATGACAGCAATATTGAGTTCTTCTAGCCGCGGATTGAATTTAAGAAATGCCAGTTCGAAAACGAACCACTTCCAAGATTAAAATGATCGAACCGGACCGCTCCTCGGAGCCGGACGAGTCGCTATGTCTATCCGGAGAAGTTGACTCTTATGCAGCCGCCGAGTTGCATGGCAAACTGGGCGCGTATCTGGCTGCCTCGACACGTCCGCGAGTGGATGTCAGCGGTCTGCAAGCCTGCGATATTCTCTCGCTGCAATTGTTGTACTCGGCGGCAGCTAGCGTCCCCAGCGAACTGCGGACGCAGCTCTTCAGTCCGTTTCCTGACTGTTTGATGAAGAGCTGCGTGGAGTTAGGCCTTCCCTTACCAAGCCAGGAGCCTTTCCAGCACATTGGGATCCTAAGCTTAGAATTCCACGTGGACAAGTTGTCGC
>JADMIO010361550.1_pt1 | contig 68984 bp, 68 predicted proteins | sample 8958161 | NCBI WGS metagenome assembly JADMIO01 (sample SAMN16585339, study PRJNA669376) | soil metagenome | isolation source: Crop rotation soil | place: USA: Cullars Rotation, Alabama | collected 2011 | reverse complement strand
CGCGACAACTTGTCCACGTGGAATTCTAAGCTTAGGATCCCAATGTGCTGGAAATTTGAGCTACAGCCACCTGTTCTTTAGCAAGCAGTGCTCGCAGGAAGCCTGTTGCTACATTGAGGGAGACATCGTCTTTTAGCTGATCGAGGTCGCTTTGTGCAGCCTTATGCGTCAGATCATTCTTCGCAATGGTGTTGCGCTTTTGGAACCATCCGAATAGAAGCACGTCGGCTTGACCTCCTATGGAGGAGAAGTCATAATGACCATCTACGAATTGGTTGGTGGTGGGGTCAATAGAGCGGCCGTAGGATCTGCCATAGGCAGTATTGAGGTTGAGATTGGGGAGCTGGGAGAGGCGGCTCTGCTTAAGCGAAAGTGCGGCCAGGCGCTCGTTGAGGACGCTCTGCTGTATGGATATGTTATGCGAAAGAGCATAAGCTACACAGCGTTCCAGGGTCCAGATGTCTTCTTCAGAACTGGCTGAAGCAAGGCTAGGCAATGCCAATAAAAGTATGAGTGATAGAGTGCGGTGAAGCATGAGGTAAAAGTAAGTGAATGGTGAATCGTGAGTTGTGAGCGCTGATTGATGAATCGTCAGTTGTGAGTCGTGAATGGTGAGAGGTGAATGGTGAAAAGGCGGGGTGGAGATTAAAGGTTGGAGGTGGATTTCAGGGCCCCTTGAGGGATTATGATGCTTTTTTGAGAAAAATCTTTTGACTAATGAAAGAACGACTAAACGGATAATGAATACATTGGGCATTACAACAGAAAATATCTTGTCAATAACAGGTACTATGTATTGTATAGTACCTGCCAAGAACCATATCTTTGCATCAACAAGTTCTAATCATTGCCCTATGAACATAGACAACACACAGACGCAGATGCGCAAGGGCATCCATGAATTCTGCATTCTTTCCATCATCAGGAATGGGGAGGCTTATCCGAGCGACATCGTAGAGCAGATGCGGGCGGCTAACCTTTCTATACTCGAGGGTACGCTCTACCCGCTGCTGACCAGATTGAAGAATGCAGGGATGCTTAACTACCGGTGGGTGGAAAGTAGCAGCGGGCCGCCAAGGAAATACTTCTCGCTCACGGAGACCGGGGACAAATTCTACCAGGAACTGTATGATACCTGGCAGGAGCTATCCGGAGCCGTCAACAAGCTTACCAAAGCCGCTTAATCATCCATCACAACATCAACGAAAACATTTTTTACCGACATGGAAAAAATAATCAACATTAACCTTGGTGGCCGCGTGATAGCCATTGAGGATGCTGCCTACTCGAGTCTTAAGGCCTATTTTGAAAGCCTGGACCGCTACTTTGCCGGCGAAGAAGGCCGCGAGGAAATAATCAATGATATAGAGAGCAGAGTGGCCGAGTTGATGGAAGACAAGATCAAGCGCGGCAGCAGCGCCATCACTGAAGCCGATGTTCAGGAGATCATTGGTTCGATGGGTAGGGTCGAGGACTTTGCTGCAGAGGAAGAAAGTACTCACGCAAGTGCTGGTGCTGCCTCCTCTACTACCCGTCCGCACGGCTCCAAGCGCTTTTACCGCGACTCAAATGATAAGATTGCCGGAGGTGTATGTTCCGGACTGGCAAACTACCTGAACGTAGATCCTGCACTGGTACGGGTGCTTTTTGCCATCCTTACCCTTGGTGGTTGGGGTACGGGACTTATCTTGTATATCATCCTATGGATATTTGTTCCCGCTCAACCTCAGGAAGGTTATAAAGGCAAGCGGCTGTTTCGCAGTGAGGATGATAAGTGGTTCGGTGGAGTGGCCTCCGGCCTGGCGGCTTACTTCGACAAGGAGCCATGGGTATTCAGGTTAATATTTGCTGCGCCGGTCATTCTTAGTATGCTTTCTGAGGGGAGCTGGTTCCTCTTCGGTCATGGTTCCCTCTTCTTTGGATCCTTTACCGGCACGTTCGTGCTTATATACATAGTACTGTGGGTCGTGCTACCAATAGCACGCTCACAGTTTGAAAAGATGGAGATGCGGGGCGAGAAAGTGGACCTAAACAGCATTCGTCAGAATGTGGCAGCCAACATGGGCGATATAAAGAACCGCGTACAGGATTGGAGCGGTGAAGTATCTCAATCTGCCTCACAGTTTATGAAGACAAGAGGACGTGATTTTGGTCGCGAGGTTGCGTCTACAGCCCGCAGTGCTGCCTCCCGCGGGGGTAGCATTATTGGGACCATCTTCAAAGCCTTTTTCCTCTTTATCGGTATTATGATAGCCTTTAGCCTGTTTATGGCACTGATCGGTTATTCATTTGGTGGCTTTGCCGATCTGGCTAACGGGTTCGTATTGCAAACAACACAGATGCGTGTGCTGGGATGGTTTACAGTTATCCTGCTACTTGGCGTGCCTCTGGTTTCGTTGGTAACCTTTATGGTGCGCCGTGCTATGCGTATCCGGGGTGGTAGCCGCTATCTGACCATGGGCTTTGTGCTGTTGTGGATTGCAGGGTTTGTATGCGCTGCGTTCCTCGCTCCTCAGATCGTGAGTGCATTTCGTCACCAGGAGCAGATAAGCGATGAGCTGGCTATTATGCAGCCTCAGGGAGGAAGACTGATTCTGACCGTGCCCGGACAGGAGATTGAATACAGCGATTCGCTGCCGTGGCTGCATGGCGATATACGTGGCTGGGACGTATCGGGCGATACCATGCGGAGTGCATCTGTGGGTATCGTAACAACGAAAAGCCCCGACTCATTATACCATGTGTTCATCACCCGCTATAGCCGGGGCAGGAATGCAGCGGATGCAAAAGCCAGGGCCAGCCAGATCGTGTATACAGCACATAACGTATTTGGAGCGGATAGCATGCTTGCGCTTGACAATGGATATATCATAACAAAATCTCAAGGTTTCCGCGGCCAGGATGTGGATATAGAGGTACAGGTGCCAGCGGGCAAGAAAATAAGGTTTGACGAGAGTGTGGAGGACAAGCTAACAGGTATTCGCTCATCGCATCATATCAAACGATCTAGCTATGGATATAATAATTGGGAAGTCGATTTTGATGACGAGTATGACGTGACGGATTGGGAGCCGAATGTTGACTATATCATGAGTTCAGATGGCAATCTGGTGAACGCACTACATCCACAGGATACCGTCGAATCGAACAGGTACAGCTCGCATCATGGATTCAGAGTAGGCCGATATGAGTACCGCAGGAGCTATGGAAGGCATCATTCGGAAAGACACGAGGACAGCCTGGACCGTGCGATAAACAGGCTGGAACGCGAGAAGGAACGGAAAATGGACAGCCTGGAGCGGGCGGTGGATGACATAGAACGGCAAAAAGAGCGACTTGATGATTAACCTCTACTACCCTTCTGCTGGATTGAGCTGCATGCTACGCATGCGATATTGTGCCGTTGCACGCTTGATCAGATAGCCGACAGTCATTGCTACAATAGCGCCACAGCTTGCCATGAATATGTCCTTTTGGGCATCCCATATGTCGCCTTGTGTGCCTACATAGTTTTTGCCGTGTGCGGGAAAGAATACATCTGCAATACTCCATTCTATGAGCTCGAATATGGCACTTAAGGATATCACCATTTCCGCTGGCAGTATCCAGCTCCAGCGCTCGCTGGTATTCATACGACGCATGAGGAGCTCTCTCATTGGGTAAGACATCAGTAGTCCGAATGAGGCGTGGACAAGGCGGTCGTAGGGATTACGAACGGTATTAAAGTGTTGCTGGATCCAGAAGCCGAAGGGATTGTCGGCATAAGCGTATTTGGCCCCGTAGACATGCAATATGAGAAAGAACAGCATGAATGCGTAGCTGAGGTCGGAAAAGGAGAAGCGTTTGAAGGTTAGCAGGATGGTTGTGGTGAAGATGATTACCAGCAGGTTTTCTATCCACCAGTTTACTGCATCTGTTGTGCCGGCGAAGCTGATGGTCCAGAAGGTGAGGAAACAAATGAGGAAGGCTATGATTAGTGGGCGCTGGGTGATGCTGGTGGCGGGTGTTGGGGAGGTGGCTGTGGAGAATGACATGATCGTTCGTATTTGGTTAGTACAAACGTCTGTTGATGTTTTGGAGGAGCATTTGACATTTGTCAAATAGTGGTGGGCGGCTTGATAGATGCCGAAACGAGTTCGGCATGACGCCTCTGGTATGTGGTTTTCTGTTGTGGTTGCTGTAGTATGTGGTATGTGAGGTGCTTCGACTGCGTTCCATTCCGATCCGACTTTGTCGGATCTCCATTGCACTTCGCTCAGCATGACGATCGTGTGTTATATGGTGGGGTGTTAGCCGGTTGGAATGGTTATTTTTGCGCCCGCCTTGTGTTTCAGGGCTTTTTAGAACGGATAATTGATAAATGGCCGCTATTGTTGGAAATATCGTAGCCCGCTCACTGTGGCTTTCGCATAAGCTTTCGTCAAAGAATGCTTCTGCTATTGCATATCAGCGACGGACGCTGCGCGCACTTGTGGAGAAAGCACAGTACACAGCTTTTGGTAAGAAATACGACTTTGAGGGTATACTGAGCCATGAACTGGATATAGTAAAAGCTTTTAGGGAACGTGTGCCCGTGCATACCTATAACCAGATGTATGCTGAATGGTGGCACCGGCTGCTGGAGGGGGAAGAGAATGTTACCTGGCCGGGCGTGGTGAAGTTCTTTGCGCTGTCTTCGGGAACCTCGGAGTCTTCGTCTAAGCATATACCTGTGACCAGTGATATGATGAAGAGCACCAAGCAGGTGGCGTGGAAGCAGATGTGTGCGCTCTCCAACTTTAAGGTGCCCAAGAAGGCGTATGAGAAGGGCATACTGATGCTTGGAGGCACCACCTCGTTATATGAGCGCGGTGGCTATTATGAGGGGGACATGAGCGGCATTAGTGCCAAGACAATGCCGCGGTGGATGAGCTCCTTCCTCTACAAGCCGGGACAGAAGATATCACAGACTAAAGAGTGGGAAGCTCGCATCAAGCTGATCGTTCGCAAGGCGCGGGAATGGGATGTGGGAACGATATGCGGTGTGCCGGCATGGGTACAGATCGTGCTGGAGCGCATTATTGCCTACCATAAGGTGGATAACATCCACGAGATATGGCCCAATCTCTCCATATACATACATGGGGGTGTTTCCTTTGAACCCTACCGGGAGGCGTTCAAGAAGCTACTGGGCAGGCCTATTGCTTTCTCTGAAACCTATATGGCTTCTGAAGGCTCATTTGGCTTTCAGCCTAAGCCTGACAGGGATATCCGCTTTGTGCTGAATGCTGGAATATTCTTTGAGTTTATTCCCTTTAACGAAGAGAACTTCGATGATAACGGAGAGCCGCTACCCCACCCTAAGGCGCTAACCATTGACCAGGTGAAGAACGATGTGGACTATGCGGTGGTGCTGAGCACTTGTGCTGGTGCATGGCGTTACATTATCGGTGATGTGATTCGGTTTACCGATGCGCCTGCGGCAGAATTTATCATTGCGGGGCGTACCAAGCAGTTCCTCTCTCTATGCGGTGAGCATATGAGTGTGGATAATATGAACAAGGCTGTAGACACCGTGCAGCGGAAGCTGGGGATACAAGTGCGTGAATTTACTGTAGCGGGGTTTAGCTATGAGGGACGCTTTGCCCATCGGTGGTATGTGGGTTGTGAAGGCTGTGAACCTGATGCTGCGGAAGTGCGCCGGATCATTGATGAAACGCTTCGTGAGGTGAATGATGACTATGCTGTGGAGCGGGAGTCTGCGCTAAAGGAGATATTCGTTGAGGTATTGCCCTTGCAGACATTTTATGATTACCTGAAGCACATAGGTAAAGAAGGGGGCATGAGTAAGTTCCCGCGGGTGATGAAGGGGAAGCAGTTGGAGAGTTGGGAGCGGTTTTTGGAGGAGCGTAAGGCGTAGTATGTCTCTTAGATTGGCACTTAACTTACTGTAGTAAGCTCGCGGGCAATTATTGCATCTCCCGCACCAGTTGCCTTAGGTAATCAATATGCTGGCCGAACTTGCGCTGTATGATTTTTCTGCTGAGGAAATACTGAGCTACGAGCAGGGTTGTATAAGCACCAAAACGGATGAGCGGAGATAGTGAATGCCAGTATGCTAACGTACGGTAGTGTTGAAAATAAGGCATTACTTCAGTGAGGATGATAAAGTAAATAAGCACTAGCCTTAGCCCGATTATGATCTGATTCATTCGGCCCTGTAATATCTGTGTTTGCTGCTCCAGATTAGACTTTACCATTGCATCCATGCCCTCCATCTTCTGTGCTATCCGATAGTTGTTGCTTGCGAATATGATAATGCCGATGCAGAAGGCTACATAGCTCCAGAACATAACACTTCGGAAAACACCTGCTACATTGTCCATATTAGTTAGTACGAGTATGGCGGGGAGCATAGCCATAAAAATGATCTGCTTTTTGTATCCCCTCTTGAGTGCTGCTACAGGGCCATAGCTTTTGTGTTGGATCAGGTCCATGATATCCAGGTTTGTTTTTTTGTTTATTGATGTCTGTTGCCAGGTTTCTTTCAGATCGTCCAGTTCCATAAGATCAGCGGTTTTGGGTCAGTTGACGGATCTTTTCTTTAATGCGGCTCATCTTCACACGCAGATTGCCCTGGGTGATGCCGAGTATCTCCTCCATTTCCTCATAGCTTCGGTCTTCCATATATAGCATTACGATTGCTTTCTCTACCTGGTTGAGCTGTGCTATGGCCTTATATAGCATCGCCAGGCGTTCTTCTTCGATATGACTTGTACTATCATCTGATACATGGGTGGGCAGGCTTTCCGGTTCGTAGGAGGTAATGAAATCCCGCTTCTTCCTCAGGCCAGAGATAGCAGTGTTGATCGCCACGCGGTAGAGCCAGGTGGAGAATTTTGCGTTGCCCTTGAAGCGCGGGTATGCTTTCCATAGCTGGATTACTATCTCTTGGAAGAGGTCGTCGCGGTCGGGACCGGTATTGGCATAGATGCGACAGACTTTATGCAGCAGCGGTTCATGCTCTCTGATGAGCTGCTCGAACTGCTTTTCGGTGTCGTGGCTTTGCAATACCTGCGGGTTTATAGAGTAATAGTCGTGGGAGGAGGGGAATTGTTACAGGGTGGGGTTGGAAAAGTTGGAGTAGTTGGAAAAGTTGGAAAGGTTGGATAGCGTTGGATAACGTTGGATAGCGTTGGATAACGTTGGATAGCGTTGGATGGCGTTGGATAGCGTTGGATGGCGTGAATGGGGCAAGATACGGTGGGTGGCAGGTGCTACTGTCCTAACAGTAGCTGAAGACTGTGCTGATGGAAAGGAAGGCTATCGATCATGGCTGGACAATGGCTGGATAAAGGATAAGTGGGAGTATGTATATGGTTAGTATAAGGTTAGTATAAGGTTAGTATAAGGATAGATAAAGGATAGGCTATAGTGAGCACTTGTGAGGACATCGCTCAGCGAGAACCAATTCCAATGATGATTACTCATTAATAGCTGGTACACATTGATATAGAAAATATCATTAGCGGATTTAGAACAGGATCCGAGAGAGGTAGGCGCAAGTCGGCGTTGGGACCTCCCGGCCTTGTATTTGTAGGCTGGGCTTTGGTATTGTTCTTAAGGCGCGAATTATAAAATTGTTGCTATGGAGATATTTAATAAGGTTGCCCGTATCACACTGCTGTTCTGGCTGATGAAGATTGTAGCTACTACGCTTGGGGAAACACTTGGTGATTTTATTTCCATGACCTTGAACCTTGGCTACGTTACCGGTATTGGCATTACGCTGGCCTTTTTCCTGGTTATCCTCATTATTCAGCTGTCGGTAAAGAAGTATATCCCGGTTATCTACTGGTTGGTGATTATCGGTACTACGACGCTTGGTACGGAGATATCTGACTTTCTTGATCGTACCCTGCACCTTGGCTATACGGCCGGTACTATACTGCTGGTGAGCTGCCTGCTGCTGACGCTGCTGTTGTGGTATGTGCGGTATAAGAATCTGGAGGTATACCCTATTGCCTCTCAGGAGAAAGAAATCTATTACTGGACGGCTATCCTCTTTTCCAATAGCCTGGGTACGGCATTCGGTGACTTCCTGGGGGATAGCCTTGAGCTTAGTTATTTACAGGGCGCCATGATTACCGGTGCGGTGATTGTAGTGGTTGTGCTCCTGCATTACCTAACGAGGATCAATCATATTGTGCTTTTCTGGATAGCATTTGTTTTTACCCGACCGTTTGGTGCAACTTTTGGTGACTTTCTTACCAAGAAGCATGCGCAGGGCGGACTCGACCTTGGTACGCTGAATGCATCTTTGGTAGCGACTGGCATTATGGCGCTGTTGATAATCATAGAACATACCAGGGCACGAAAGACTGCGGCCTTGACCTGACTACCGATTCAGGATTTAGTAAAATATTCTCCTCATATACCCAGTCATTCAGATTTGGCTCGGTGGTGTGACGGTAGCTTTGCCGCCCATGCCGAATTTCTCTATGGGCAAGCTGGTGCTGCTCTTCACCATATTGCTGAGTGCGGTTGATGCTTTTGGGCAGCAGGGCAGCGTTTCCGGCATCGTACAGGATGCGGTCTCGAAACAACGAATTGAATACGCTACCATTAGTGTAACGGATAAAAGCACGAGTAAGATTATTACAGGTGCTGTATCGGATTCCATCGGAGCATTTACTGTGAAGGATATTCCCTTCGGACGTTACAGTGTAACGATTGAGTTTATGGGCTACCGGGCAAAGACCATTGACTCTGTGACCTTGTCTGCAAGCCATAGTAAGGAAGACCTGAAGACAGTAAAGCTGGAAGCTACTGCCAAATCACTCCAGAATGTTGTGGTGAGTGGAAGTAAGCCCATTATCGAAAACCAGATTGACAAGATTGTATATAACGCTGCGAATGATGTGAGCTCTCAGGGCTCAGCTGCGCTGGATATGCTTCGGAAGGTGCCGCAGGTAACGGTGGATATTGATGGCAATGTAGAGTTGCAAGGCAACGCCAATATTCGTTTCCTGATCAATGGCAAGCCTTCCAGTGTGTTTGGCAGCAGTGTGACGGATGCCCTGGCTGCTATACCTGCCAGCCAGATAGATCGCATTGAGGCCATTACAACGCCGGGGGCAAAGTATGATGCGCAAGGGACGGGTGGTATCATCAACATTATTCTGAAGCAGAATAAAGTGCAGGGATATAATGGCAGCATGAACTTATCAACCGGCACTCGCAATGAGAATGGCTCGCTGAATCTGAATATGAGGCGGGGGGATTTTAGTATGAATGCCTACTTCAGCGGAAACGGGCAGCTCACTTCGGAGACACCCAACAGCCAGGACCGAACCTCTATAGATACGGTGGCGCATACTACGACACGCCTGTTGCAGGATGGTTACAGTGATTTTGATCGCCTCGGCTATCAGACGGGTATAGGCTTTGACTGGAACCTGAGCAAGAAAGACAACGTCAATGGAGGCATCAGCTATGATCATTACGGCAACCATAGTGTGGGCTACATAAACCAGGAAAGTATACTGCGAGGGGCTGACGGAACTGTGCTTTCCGATGTGACGAGCTTTCGCAATTCGGATAGTCGCTTTCTGACGCACTCTGTAGATTGGAACCTGAACTATAAACGAAAGTTTAGCCAACAGGGACAGGAGCTGGAACTGCTGTACAATGCCAGCTATGGGCTGCCGGAAATGAGCTACTCACAATCGCAGACTTATACAGGTCAGGCTGCACCCTTTACTGGCTCATCCAGCACTAGTCCCGGGACGAATAGGCAGACCGAAGTAGCGCTGAACTATACGCAACCGCTAAAGGATGATGTAGAGCTGGAAACAGGGTTAAAGACTGTGCTTCAGGACATCAACAGCAATGCTGATGTAAACACGCTTAACGCAGGGAGTGCACAGTTCGTTGCTGATCCCGCTCAGTCGTACCATCTGCGATACCGTATGAATATTTATGCGGGGTACCTGTCAGCAAGCTTTCCGCTCTTTCATTTTCTGAATGTAAAGGCAGGTGCACGGTATGAGTACACAGGAGTGAATATTGACTATCCCGGAACGGAGGTCCCTTCATATGATATTGTCGTTCCGACGCTCATTGTGTCTCATAAATTGTCGGATAAACAGACAATGAAGATTGCCTACACTCGTCGAATAGAGCGTACTGAATACAATGAGCTGAGTCCTTTTGTAAACCGCAGTGACCCTTATAATCTGACTACGGGAAATCCATTGCTGAAGCCTGAGATTGGGGACAACCTGGAGCTGGGTTATAGCAGGACTTTCGAGAAGGGAGGCAATCTGAACATCTCTTTGATAGAACGCATCAACAGTCAGGATCATAAACGCTTTGTAGTCTTCTACCCTACTTACCGGGTTGGTGATTCGGTGTATCAAAATGTATCTGTTCAGAGTCCACAGAATATCGGCATTGAATACAATTCCGGTATCAATGTATCAGGCTCTTTGCCTGTTAAAGACAAGCTGAACATCCGGGGAAATGGTATGCTATTCCATCGCTATCAGGTTACGCAAACAGACCTAGGTAATCTTGACGTTGGCCTGAGAGTGAGGCTCAACATGACTGTATCCTATCAGGTGACGCCAACGGTATTGACTGAGGTGTTCGGTAATTACTACTCTGCATGGAGGAATATTCAGGGAAAGAATCCACAGTGGATGAGTTATACGATTGCGGTCCGCAAGCAGTTCTGGAACAAGAAGGCTAGCCTGGGACTTACTGCTACTAATCCATTTAATAAGTACGTCAGGCAAGTGACAACTATAACCACTGACGGCTATACCTCTTATTCAGAGCGTGAGGTGCCTGCTCAGTCCTTTGGCCTCAGCTTTAACTGGAAGTTTGGCAAGCTGGAGTTTAAGAAGGAAGAGGAGGAAAATAAGGAGGGCGGTGAACAGTGAACAGTTGGATAGTGAACAATGAATAGTGAAGACTTAAAATAAAAAAGAGGAAGTCTCACAACTCAAATGAAGGCGTTGAGAATCGCGTAAACGAAAACTCTTTCCATCACCTACCCGAATAAAAAGAGGCTGTCTCTGAGTTGTGAGACAGCCTCTTCTTTATGATTTAGACCTTGCTACTTGACGATCTGGTAAGAGGCTACGCCTGCTGTGGTATTTATCTGCAGGAGATAGGCGCCGGAGGCCAATTGCGCCATAGGAATAGTTGTCTTTCCTTCTTCAAAGCTTTGGGTCAGTATTTTACTGCCGGTCAGGTTATACAGATTGACTGTTTTTGTTCCGCTTATCTTGTCAAGACCAGAGACAGTCAGATCACTTTGAACTGGATTCGGATAAAGTCTCACAGTTGCAAATGCAGCAGGATTACTTACAGCCAGAGCGCTAAAGTCAGTGGAATTCTCCTGGAAGACTACATTGTTGACCGTTGGGGTATTCTGGTCGATGGTGACGACAATTACCGGGTTGTTCTTCCCCCATGCATCACCGAAAAGCTTGTAAGTACCGTAGGTAAGGTTGCTGAAAGAGAACTTTCCGTTGGCGTCAGAGAAAGTGTACCCAACACCATCGTCTGCCATTGTGGTCAGCATGATAATGCGCTGGCTGAGTGGGTCTCCTACATTGGCAGACTTATTCGCCCCCATAAGTACTGATCCGCCAATGAAGCCGGGGCCGCCAGGATTTGTACCGGCCACCATGTGGATGTTGTTTGCTCCTAAAGTGAAAGAGGCAGTATGCGCTCCATTCCAGGTAAGACTATTCTCTTTGTAAGTGGGCAGGTAAGACCAATAGCTGCTATTAGCTGAAGTGAGTGCAGCCTTGATCAATAAGTCGCCTGGCGGTGTAGTGACGCAGTAGAAATGATACTCACCGTTGGACGCGGTATTAGTGCTGTCAAGCTTGGTCAATACATAGGCTCCTGCGCTAGTGTTGTAACTCTTCTTAATCAGGTATACTATTGCGGGGTAGGCGGCCGTTGTTGTTGAGCCGAGGGTGACCTTGCCGGATACTGTATCACCGCTGCAGCTGGTTGTTCCGCATACAGTGAAGTTTACTGTGATATTGGAGCCGGAATAAGTTTGCAGGCTTGTGTGCTTCACGGCACATTTCTCCGTAAACACATGTAGCAATGAGCCTGTGCTGGTGGAGGCGGGAATGGTAATGCTATAGTTACCAGCGGCATCTGTTGTGTCCTGAAGGGAGAATATTTGTACGCCACCCGATGAATCAGTGACATGCACAATCTGATTTGCAACGGGTGTACTGCTGGCGTTTACTACAGTGCCCTGAACGACTGCAGCGCTTACACTGAGAGAGGATATTGCGCTAAGGAAGAGTAGAACGTATTGCTTCATGCAGCTTATGGTTTTAGATTTGGATTTGAAGTTAACCGATTTCAAGATTGGACCGGGGAGGATCTGGCGCGATTACAATCCGTTAAGACAGAAAGAATAATTGAAGGTTTAATTGGAACAGAGCATTTAATTTCAGCTCAAGCTTATTACGTCCCTGCGTATGATAAAACTAAATGGCATACATCACATTGCAATTATCTGCAGCGATTACAAGCGGTCAAAGGCCTTCTATGTTGATGTATTGGGATGCACTGTGATGGCTGAGCATTTTAGGAGTGAGCGGGCGTCTTATAAGTTGGATCTGGCGGTTAATGGGGTTTATGCGATTGAGCTTTTCTCTTTTCCTGATCCCCCGGAGCGGGTTAGTAGGCCTGAGGCAAGGGGACTGCGGCATCTTGCTTTTGAGGTGGAGGATGTACTAACTGCTGTTGCTGCACTAGCACAGGTGGATGTTGTGGCTGAGGCTGTGCGGTTTGATGAGTTTACCGGTAAGCAATTCACCTTCATTACTGATCCAGATGGGCTGCCTATTGAGCTGTATGAGGCTTAGTTCGTGATATGAGTTCGGTGTTGTATCGGTAAATCTCTTACATGGGTACATTCGCATTGACCCTTTTCGCTATACCTATGATAAGCTGGAGCTTTCCGATGCATCTGCAGATTAGCAATGCGAGCATTCCACTGCATGGTTTGCTGGAGGCTATAGGGATATTTGTTGCTTTTCGGTACTATCTCATCTTGCGGAGGCGATAGGGAGATAGTATTTCATCGGAGCATCGTATATGGATTGTGATTGCTGCTACGCTGGGGGCGGTGCTTGGTTCCAGATTGATTGGGGCGTTGGAGAATGTGCCGCAATGGATGGCGGCGCCGGATAAGCTGCAATACCTCTGGGGTAATAAGACTTTGGTTGGTGGGTTGTTGTGTGGGCTTTTTGGTGTGGAGCTGGTGAAGAAGCTGATTGGTGAACATCAGCGTAGTGGCGATCTGTTTGTCTATCCTTTGCTGCTTGGGATGATCATTGGGCGGTTGGGGTGTTTTACTACCGGCATTTATGAAGAGACTTATGGACTGCCTTCTACCCTTTCCTGGGCCATGGATTTGGGGGATGGGATTCTGCGGCATCCTGTGGTGCTTTATGAAATAGTCTTTCTCCTTCTGCTTTGGCTAGGGATTAGCAGAGTCAGAGCGGAGTGGATGCTTGATGCTGGTGCTTCCTTTAAGCTGTTCATGATCGGCTATTTGTGCTTTCGCTTTGTGCTGGACTTTGTCAAGCCGGGATGGCGGTATGCCTTTGGACTGGGGACCATTCAGCTTAGCTGCCTTATTGGGTTGTTGTACTATAGTAGATATTTGATACGGCCACGACTTCTTCTGGCTTCTTATATCACGCACAATGCCCGTTAGAAAATATACTTACTACGACTATACCATCTCTCTTTGTCCGCATTGTCTGCGGCGTATAGAGGCCAAGATTGTGTTTGAGCAGGGGAAGGTGTATATGCTGAAGACTTGCCCGGAGCATGGGTTTCAGAAGGTGTGTATTGCTACAGACATTGACTACTACAAGAACATCCGAAATTACAATAAGCCGAGCGAGACGCCGTTGCGCTTTAATACGGAGATCCATTATGGTTGTCCTTATGACTGTGGGCTATGCACCGACCATGAGCAGCACTCCTGTCTGACGCTGGTGGAGATTACGGACCGATGCAACCTTACGTGCCCTACCTGCTATGCTATGAGTTCGCCGCATTATGGGCGGCATCGGACGGTGGAAGAGGTGGAGGAGATGCTGGATATCATTGTGGCTAATGAAGGTGAGCCTGATGTGGTACAGCTTTCGGGTGGAGAGCCTACTATCCATCCGCAGTTCTTCGAGATACTGGACATAGCCAAAAGCAAGCCTATCAAGCACCTGATGGTGAATACCAATGGGGTTCGCATTGCTAATGATTCGGGGTTTGCGGAGCAGCTGGCTACTTACATGCCCGACTTTGAGCTGTACCTGCAGTTTGATTCATTCAGGGCGGAAGTGTTGGAAGCGTTGCGTGGGAAGGACTTAAGGGATGTGCGGATGAAAGCTATTGAGAAACTGAATGCTTTGAATCTATCGACCACGCTTGTCGTGACGTTACAGAAGGGGATGAATGATGATGAGATTGGCGCCATTATCGACTGGGCTTTGCAACAGCGCTGCGTGCGTGGGGTTACCTTTCAGCCGGTGCAGATTGCGGGGCGCTTTGAGCATGAGCCGGACAAGAACAGGCTTACGCTGACAGAGGTCCGCCAAGGCATACTGGAGCAGACTGCGGTATTCAATGAGCATGATATTATCCCTGTGCCCTGCAATCCTGATGCGTTGGCGATGGGTTATGCGCTTAAGCTGAACGGCCAGGTCTTTCCACTGACGCGGTACCTGGATCCTGCTATGTTGCTAAATGCTGATACGCGCAACACGATCGTATATGAGCAGGATAAGGGATTGCATGAGCAACTGCTGGGGATATTTAGTACGGGTATCTCTGTGGACAGGGTTACGGACAATATGAATCAGCTGCTGTGTTGCCTGCCTCAGGTGTATGCGCCGGGGCTGAGCTATGAAAACCTGTTCCGCATCATTATCATGCGCTTTATTGATGCTTACGACTTTGACGTGCGGGCCATCAAGAAGTCGTGCGTGCATATTGTGAGTAAGGATGGGCGTATCATTCCTTTTGAGACGATGAATCTCTTTTACCGCGATGAGAAGGTAAATCGTTTACAAGAGTTGCAGGAGCGTATAGATGCGGTACCGTTATGAGTTATTAATTTCATAGTACCGCATCTAAAAGCTACTGTCGATGAAAAAGGAGTTTACACGCGTAGCACTTGTCAGCGCCGGGGCCATTCTACTGCTGCCGTTGCCGTTTATGGGTGGCTTTAACCGTATGAGGGATTACCTTCTTGGCGTTGGTATTACGGCATTGGGTATCGGCATCATCCTGCTCGTGACAGGTTTCATACTGGTGCTGATTGAATCGAGCAGGAAGTATGGGCAGGCATTTCTGCTTACTGCTGCTTTGTTGTTTCTTGCGAGCTTTACGCTGTGCAGCACTGGTGGCGGGTTGTTTGGTTAGCCAACTTTAACCGCAGTGCTTAGTTGTTGACGGAACGCTACGCGAGGTCTGCGTTGTAGGATATTATCCAGGGAGAATCTTCCGGGGCCTGCAATGAGTATGATCGCATAGACGAGCAGATAGTGTAGGGCGTTCTCTTTCTTTTCAAATGGGTCTGCAGCGTGAATGGCTAGTACTGCTACCAGCATGGTGATGATGGCTGGGACTGTTGCAAGGCGGGTGCCGAGTCCAAACAGGATGAGGATGGAACATGCTACCTCGCCAAATACTGCCAGGAATAATGAGGTTTCGGGGCTCATTCCCATTACGGGCGGGAATTGTACTGGTCCGCCTGATAGCAACATGCCGAGCTTGGGGATGCCGTGTGTAAGCATCATGGATGCTATAACAACGCGTGTGATGAGGAGGGCTGTATCTGTAGCAGTGGAGTGCTGTGTGCTGAATATCTTTTTCATGATTGGATTCTTAACTGAATTAAGTGATTGATGAAAGGTTTGTGGGCTCTTATTGAGCGAACTCACCATCTGCCTTGATGCGTACCTCGTCAGAGATCATAGCTTCAGGGAATTTGCCACCGATACCGAAATCAGAGCGCTTTATGTTTCCGGTGATCTGGAAGGCGACTGTCTGCTTCTTGCTCATTGGGTTTACTGTTGTTCCCTTATAAACGAGATCAGTGGCTACTGGCTTTGTTACGCCGTGCAGCGTCAGGTTGCCGGTGAGCTTGTAGTGATTCTTTGAGGTCTTCTTTATGGATGTGCTCGTGTAGGTCATGGTTGGATACTTCTCTACGTCAAAGAAGTCTGCGCTCTTCAGGTGGTTATTGCGGGCGTCTACTCGGGTATCGATAGAGGCCGTCTTTGCTGCCAGCTCGAACTGGGCGTCGCTGAAGTCGGGCTTCTTTGATGTTACCGTAGTCTGGAAGTCGTTGAAGGTTCCTGAAACGTCGTTGATGCCGAGGTGTGTTACTGTGAAGCCGAGTTGGGAATGTGGTGGGTCGTTCTTCCAGCTGGTATTGATGGTGTCGAATGCTGAAAGGGAGAGAATGGCTGCGCCGAGGAGGATGAGCTTTTTCATGTTTGATTGGTTTTGACGGGGCAAAGCTACCCTTGCGCAATGCCCGTGTCCATTGCGTTGGGGTAGGAAAAAACATTGACTTAGGTCAATGCGGGATGGCATCGAAGCAATCCCTGCTTGAGGACAAGACATGATGCTTTTAGATACTCTGCCTGCATCCCCGGTGGTCTAATGCTGAAGCCCTCCTCCTGGCCTGCGGCCTTCCTCCTCCGTGAGGAGGACATCACTTAACATGTGCTCGTGAGCTGTATAACTACAGTTACTTATTTGCGATGCGTTTTCGGACGCGGCTGAGAGTTTCAGGGGTGGCGCCGAGGTAGGAGGCTATCATGTGCTGCGGGACTCGCTGGACGATGTTTGGGTAGGTCTTGATGAAGGCCTGGTAGCGGGTTTCGAGATTGTCCTTGACTGTGGAGGTCATGCGTCTTTGCAGGGCCAGATATGCGCCGGTGATGTTGATCCTTATGAGAGTTTCAAACTTTGGAACTGTTCTGAGCATTTCTTCATATGCTTCGCGGGTGATGAGTACGAGCTCGGCGTCTTCGATTGCGTCAATATTGTAGGTAGCTGGCTCGCCGGTGAGGAAGCTATATAGGTCGGAAATGTACCAGCCTTCTAATCCAAACTGCACAATGTGCTCGCCGCCTGCTTCGTCTATGGAGTACTCTCTGAGGGCGCCTTTTTCGACGAAGGCTATGGCTTTGCAGACGTCACCTTCCTGCAGGAGGTATTGTCTTTTCCGGAGCTTTTTAGAGGTGAGGAAAGGCCTTATCTGCTCCTGCTCGGCTTCGGTGAGGCCGGTCTTTTTTCTGATGTCTTCAAAGAATAGCTCGTACATGATGTTTGGGCCGGCAAGTTGCGAAAGATGTGCGTACGAGGTGGGGCTATGTCAGAGCCGCTTTTCTTCAAATGATAACGCACTGATTTTGAGCATAATTTTTGTCTCTAGTTGCAATTCCGTGCTATTTTTCCCAAAATAATTCCAGAAAAGCGAAGCATCTAGTTCGACAGATGTGTATGAGGGTTGTGCTTAAGACGGATAGATAATGCCGCGTTTCTCTTTTAAAGAAACTCACGCTCTCTGACGGCGTAGGTATGTCGTCTGTAGGACGTAGGCCTTTACTGGGCATGCTTATGCTCTGTTGTCTGAATCGCGGATTTTGGGGGTTTAAGGGATTCGGGGATGGTTTGGGGATTTTGAATATGGATTGAGCGGGACGGGTTTGTAGCCGATCTAGTGACGCTCCAGGTACGGAGAAGATACGGAGGAGATACGAAGGAGATACGGAGTAGGTACGGAGGAGGCACGCAAGAGGCTGACCAATGTGCTAATGTGCCAATATGCTAATGGTGGCGTGTTGGAATCTTTTCATGGCTATAGGTTGCGGGGCATTGGTGGTCTTTGGTGGAGCGAAGATGTGGTGGGCGGCGGGGGTGCTGTCCAGTTTGGGTATGATCGTGTGCGATCGTGTAGAAAGATGTCTGGATGCTAAAAACAATTATTCGTCCGTTATTAATGCAACTACCGCTTACCTAAGTGCTGCACTGCAAAGACATATTGTGGTTGTTGCTTGAAACTTTGGTTATTGCCTTTCCGCAAATGGGCCGGGCACAAGGCCAGGTTAGTGATACGCCCTGGTATATGAAAGTCAACGATACAGTTTGGTATAACAAGTATGGATGGGAAGTGAGTGGGATGCAGGCGATACGTTACAGACTGCCTTCTGTAGGGACAGATAGTGGGTATAGGACGACGTACTACCGCATTAATGGCAGTCGTGAGATGGTTACTTATGGGCCACGGCCCAATGTAGTGGCTGATTCAGGTTACTACATCTATTACAACAAGCAAGGGTATAAGACTGCTGAGGGGCTGCAGCGATTGGGTGAGCAGGTGGGTAGGTGGTTATACTATTATCACGGCGTTCTACAACTGGAAGCGACGTACAAATACGGTGTGCGTCACGGTGCCAGTCGTCGATATTATGCGGGGACAAGTAAACTATACAGGGAGGGAAGCTATTTCCTTGGAGTAAAGGATGATACTTTCAGAACTTATTATCGAAATGGCGTGCTGAAGCGGGTTGATTATTATGACGGCGGTAAGCTGATACGTGGAACCTGCTTTGATAGTCTCGGTAGGTGGGTTGCGTTTACGCCGTTTATGATAGAGCCTGGCTATCCGGGGAACTTGAATGAGGTGCTCGACTCGGTGTGCAGGAAAGATAGGAGGCAAGGCAGGTTGCCATATGCGTATAATGGATTCAGCTTTACGATCTCTCGTGATGGTGACATCAGTGGGTTGGCGTTGGAGCCTGCTGTGGATACCACTAACAATCGCTACATCAGCAAGCTTTTTGCGCGGATGAGGCGTTGGACGCCTATGATAATAGATGGTTGTGCTGTGGCTTCGTATGCTCACTGCCGTATTTGCTCATGGCGCGTGGGTGTGCGTATGGACGTGGTGAGGTTTGAGCCGGCAGAGGATGTGACGTTGCAGTTAAGATGATTTGAGACATCGCATCTGATCCGGTGACGAAACCCTTCGTGGGAGGTAGAGACAGAGCAATCGTGATGTTAGTTCCCGTTCCGGGATGACAAAAGCGCGGGAAAGTCTGAGTTAAGTGGCGGACAATAAATCGAAGCCTTTATTATATTAGATGTATGAAACGTCTGATGCTAATTCTAATTGCCTTTGCGCCATGTATTGGGCATGCTCATAGTCGTGCAGACTTTGATAATGCAATGGACAGGTTTGTTCGATGCTATAACAACAGAGACGCTAAAGGAATCTGCAGCTTGTTTTCTGACAGTTGGGGGAAACAAAAAAAGTTGCCCTGGAACCAGAAAGAATTAGAAAGCACGCTTAAAGAATACGGCAAGATCATCTCCTATAAATATGTCTCGATAGATAGCGTGAGTGATCAAAATAGAATTACACTTTACAAAGTCGTCGCAGAGCACAAGACCTTCATGCTGGGCTTTGATTTGGATGACAAGCACAAGTTCGGGACGCACAGGTTCGATACCAGGTCTCCTCATATTGACAGCTTGCTTTCAGCAGCAAAATGACAACCTCTTACAACAAGGTCTGCTCTATCGATTTTCTAAACTCTGCATTGTTTGCTTCATCGTTCAGGTCGCGGACGGCAAGGGCGGAGATAATCTTGACGATGATTCCTTCGCGGTTTACGAGTACGTATGAGGGTGTGCCGTTGTGGAGGCGTAGCTCTTTGGCCTGGTCATAGGTCTTTGTGATGGCCCATTTGAATGGGTTGCCCTTGCAAGTCTTGCAGAGGTACATGTAGGCGGTGTCCGGCAGGATGGAAACTACATGAAAGTCTTTGTGATGAGCTGTTATCTTGTCGAAGGAGTGCAGCTTGTTTACGTCAAAACAATTGCAGTCGGGCGACCACATCGCCAACAGATACACGTCGCCTTTCATGTTGGCGTTGTTCAATAGCTTGCCTTCGGAGGTGGTTGCTGAGAAATCGGGAAGGGGCATTCCGACATAGGTGTTATTCTTCCTGAGTGCCGCGCGCTTCATAGCATCAAGCTGCTCGTCTGTGATCACCTGCCCGATCTTAAACGGAGGAGTCTGTTGCGCAATGGCGATGTGTGCCAGAAATACGAGGAGGGCTGTTCCGAGGAGTAATCTCATGTGACGAATATAATATTGCCTTGGATGGTGTTTCTATAGCAAAGGTGCGCGCTCACTACGCCAAACTGTGGCGTAGTGACATGCTCTGTAAGAATTTTTTTGGAGGCGTTGCTTGTGTTTTGAAGGGAATTGCCTTAATGCTGGTTGGATAATGGCTGGATAAAGGATAAGTGGGAGTAAGTATATTGTTAGTATATTGATAGTATATTGTTAGATAAAGGATAGACCATAGTAAGGGAAGGGCAGACAGTTTGCCGCGTCCGTCGTCGCGGTGTCTCATAACCAGCGACTACGACCCGTGCGGACGGTCGGTCTTTATTAAAGCTTTTCATACATTGGGGGATAATCAGACCACACATGCTCCGCTTCCACTCACTTGTGCTCAGTGCCTGCTTGCTCATAAGCCATGTGCATGCGCAACATAATCCGGTGCAGAAAAGTGCCTACGGGACTTACAATGATTTTTTGCGGCGCATCCTTCGCGAGCAAGGTGAAAGCGCAGCAGCCGCTAAGGGGGCTGCATTGAAGGACCGTCTTATTGCAGCCAGCAGTTCTGAGCTAAACGGCACATCGTATGATTTCATTGATTCGCTGCATTATAAGTACTCCGGCAGCCGGGGTTCAGCGCTTTCACCTAATGATGATCAGGATTCCTATAGCTATTGCGATAATAGTAATGCCTTTGTTTATGACGGACTGGAAGGACCTGCCGCTTCTACGCTCTCTTACGATACCGGTTATGCTGCGGTACCCGGTGGTAGCGGGAGGATGTACATCCAGATGGTCAAGACTTATGATGCTGCGGGTTATCTCAGCACTTATACCATGCTGATGGGTGTATCCTCCTCAGGGCCGTACTATCCCACCGAATATTGTCAATACACTTACGATGCCTCACACCATTGCACGAGTGTGCTGCAGCCCGGCGGCCTTTCGATCTTTTCCAAATGGAGCGGCGGATTGATAACGGTGGATAGCCTTTATGACTTCATGAGCGGTGCGCCTTATGAGAAGGTTACCTACACCTATAATGCTGCCGGCAAAGTGACGCTCGCATTCTCTCAGAAGTGGAATGGAGCTTCATGGGACAACGAATCGAAGTACGTTGCCACCTACGATGCTTCCAATCGCTTAAGCACCTCTATCAACATCGATTGGCAGGTGGGGGCATGGCAGAACAAAGACAAGGATTCTTTCAGCTATACAGGCAGTAACAACACTTATACTTTCCGACTGAATTATGCGTGGGATGGCAGCAGTTCGACATTTACACCGGTTACCCGCTTTACTGCCCGGCTTACTCCTTTTGGAGCAATGGACACGTTGTATACGGCCACCTATACCGGCGGCAGCTATACTCCAAACAACCGAATCGTGTTTGCCTACAACAACTATCAGCACCTTACTTCAACGCTGTGGTATGCATACAACGGCAGCAGCTATGAAACAGTACCTGGTTACAAGAATTACTACTATTACCAGACCTACAACAGTACCGGCGTAGGCAGCAATGAACAAAGCTTAGCCGATGAAGTTGTTTTGTTTCCAAATCCCGTTAAGGAGGATGAAGTACACTTGATGTTCAAAAGCGCATCGGCCACACCGCTCTCGATTGCAATAATTGATGTGACCGGGAGACAGATTGCAAGCCAGAATGCTGTTACAGATGCGAACATTATAGTGCCTGTGAAGGGCATTCCTGCAGGTGTTTATTATATGCTGCTGCAGAGGGGTGAAAGGATGCAGCGTGTACGATTTGTGAGGGAATAGGATGTTTGTCTGAACCGGAATTTGCAGAATTGGGGAATTACCGGAATTCAGCTGTATTTGTCTGGACGGAATTTGCTGAATTGCAGAATTAGCTGAATGCAGCTGACATTTGTCTGAACCGGAATTCTTAGAATTACAGAATTACCTGAATGTAGCTGACATTTGTCTGAACCGGAATTTGCAGAATTACAGAATTACCTGAATGCAGCTGAATTATTGGTATGCCACAATTCTGTAGATTCTGGTTCAGATATTGCAATGTACAACGACTCAACAGGTGCTATCATAGGTTGTGCTATGCGCGTTCATAGCACGCTGGGCAATGGTTTTCAGGAGGTCATTTACCAGCGGGCAATGGCTATTGAGATGAAGATGCTATCCCTGCAATTCGAGCGCGAAAAGGAAATGCCCATTTGGTATCATGGAGAGGAGATAGGCACGCGCAGGGTAGACTTCTTCGTGGATGGAGAGATAATGGTGGAGTTGAAGGCGATTATCCAGTTGGAAGACGTTCACCTGGCGCAGGGGCTAAATTATCTGGAAGCTTACGGGATGAAGACTGGACTGCTGATCAATTTCGGAGGCCGGAGCCTTGAGTTCAAGCGATTGATGAATAAGAAGCTTGGTAATTGTCTGAACCGGAATTCGTCGAATTAGAGAATGGCCAGAATTGAGCGTTGTCTGAACCGGAATTCACAGAATGAGGGAATTACCGGAATTCAGTTGCATTTGTCTGAACCGGAATTCACAGAATTAGAGAATGGCCATAATTCAACTGACATTTGTTTGAACCGGGATTTGGCTGCATTTGTTTGAACTGGAACTTACAGAAATAGAGAATGACTATAATTCAGCTGCATTCAGGTAATTCTGTAATTCGACGAATTCTGGTTCAGACCATCATCGCCTTACTGCTCAGCGCAGATGCCTCAGCTTATACACGGCAGGATACTTTGCGCGGGAGTAATGGTAGCGGGCGGGATTGGTGGGATGTTTTGAAGTATGATTTGAAGGTGTACTTCGATACAGCAAAAAAAAGCATTAGTGGCTCTTGCAAGCTCACCTTCCGAGTCATTAAAGAACCAAAGGATAGCATGCAAATAGATCTACAGGAAGGAATGAACCTTTGGATAGCATGGGCTGATCCAGACAATCGTAAATACTTCTATCCTCGTGAAGGTGCTGTGTACTGGCTTCCCACCAAAGGAAAGAATTGGAAAATTGGTGAGGTACAATCCATCGATTTGGCATTTGGTGGGTTCTATGGAACACCGCGGATCGCTATTAACCCACCGTGGGACGGCGGCTTCATTTGGACAAAAGACAGTACAGGCAACCCTTGGATCGCTGTTGCATGCCAAGGCCTAGGTGCAAGTAGCTGGTGGCCTTGTAAGGATTATCAAGGCGATGAACCAGATAGCGGAATGAGCATTTTGATATCTACCGGAGTGGATTCAAAAAGTTATTGGGCCATTACAAATGGTAGGCAGAGTATTGTGCACGACACCTTCAACATTGAAGACCCTGTTACGGGCAAAACCGTTCAGCGACAGAACCATTCAACAACCGGGCTTGTCCGCAACCCCATCAACACCTACGACGTAACCTTTTACATAGGCGACTACGCCCACTGGCACGACACCCTGCACGGCGAAAAAGGTATCCTCGATCTCGACTTCTATCCCCTCCGCTACAACGAAGCCAAAGCCCGCAAGCAATGGGCGCAAACCAAAGAAATGCTCCGCTGCTTCGAATACTGGATGGGCCCCTACCCCTTCTATGAAGACGGCTACAAGCTGGTAGAAGCACCCTACCTCGGCATGGAGCACCAGAGCGCCATTGCCTACGGCAACAACTATAAGAATGGCTACAACTCCCGCGGCACCATGATAGATCGCAGCGGCACCGGCGTAGGCTTCACGTTCGATTTCATCATCATCCACGAAAGCGGCCATGAGTGGTTCGGTAACAGCATCACCGCCCAGGACATTGCCGACAACTGGCTGCACGAAGGCTTCACCACCTACACCGAGACGCTCTTCGCCGAATGGATCAAGGGCAAAGACAGCGCCATCGCCTACGCCCAGGGCGAATGGAGAAACATCAAGAACGACCGCCCCGTAATAGGCAACTACGGCGTCAACAACGAAGGCTCAGTCGACATGTACGACAAGGGTGCGGCAGTAGTCCACATGATCAGGATGATGCTCAACGACGACGTGAGATTCAGAGCGCTGCTGCACGGACTGAACAGGGACTTCTACCACAAGATCGTTACGAGTAAGGAGGTGGAGGATTATATCAGAAGGCTTGTGGGGAGGGATTTGAAGGTGTTCTTTGACCAGTACTTGCGCACTACTCAAAAACCAATGCTCGAATGGGTGGCAATTGATGACGTATTCCGGTATAAATGGACCAACTGTCTACCGGGATTTGCTGCTCCCGTATTCGTGGATGATAGCAAAGGCAATATGATGATAAATTATCCAGCCCATGTATTCCGGGAGGGAAGAATATGGAAGAAGAGACCCCAATTTCTTTAATGGGAAGGACAAATGGGACACTTTCAATAAATCACTGCGAAGGGAGAAATTCAACTGGCAGGTAACTCCGTGTGGCTGGTATGATGTAAAGCGAGGGTAGCATAATGCTCGCCCAATCTTTGTCTGAACCAGAATTCACTGAATTAGAGAATGGCCACAATTCAGCTGCATTCGGGTAATCTGCAATTCGACGCATTCAGGTTCAGACAAGTGTGAGATAGAGCACTACTACAATCTGGCATGTTGGTGCGGAGATGCAATCGGGAGATTGCTGGCCGGCTCAGCTTAGACGCCACAAGGAATGTTATATTCGTTTTCGTGCAGCGAACCTTCGCCACACCTCTTCTGCAAAAAACAATACATCATGCGCTGCATCCTTTTCGCCGTCCTGCTTTTCATTCCCTGCACTATTGCCGGTGCGCAGGAACAAAAGCCCGATAATGAGATCACCAGTTGGAGCGACTATGTGTCTAAAATTACCCGGACGCTCCTGAAAACAGAGGGCAGTCGCATATCAGATCATAAGGATGTTACCATCTTTTCATCAGGCACGAATTGGTCCTTCTACACCGATCCTGCTCATGGCAAGTATGCTGTCGTCATCCTCTACATGCCCCGGTTCGTCCCCGCCCCTACGGTTTCTTTCGGGTATCCCAACGAGCAGGCCCGACTCGAGGACAAAGAATTCTCAAAGGTTGAAGACAAGAACTACGGAATGAAGATCCTGCGCGTCAGCACCGGGAAGCATAACCTCGCTACGCTCAGACTCACCAACAACGGAAAGGGTGAGTCGTCGACTGTTACTATCCTTATTGTAGAATACCAGGCCTCTTAACCATAGCGTGTAATTTGCCTACACCTCTACCTCTACAAGATCTCGCTTGGTTGCCTGCCGGTAGAGGAATTGATGCACAATATGCCGCCTTGCAAACCGGGTAGGAACGGGGGCATAGATCAGCTTGAGATAAAGCTCCTTCGGTACGCCAAAGTACTCGTAAGACGAACCATCAGCGAATTTGATCTCAAGCACTTTGTTCTCAAATTCGATTTTGGTTACCTGCTCTGTGTTGGTGGTAACCGTGTAAGCGGCCAGCCCTGCTGCTTTAGTCTCTGGCGCAACACTTACCAGGAAATGATAAGCCTCGATGATGGCCTTGCTCTTTGCTTCAGCTTCCAAGTGCTCCGGACTATCGGGTGCGTGCCTGTCAGGATGCCACTCCTTCACCAGTGAGCGGTAAATGCTCTTTAGTTCTGCCAGGGTGGTTTGGCTGTTGGACCCGAGGAGCTTTCTGTATTCGCCTATCTGTTTCATTGCCGGTATTGGTAGCTGCCTGATAGGGCAACCTGGTTAATAGAGCAATACAAATAGAATGGGTGCTCTTTAAGGCCGGCGAAGGTAAAGGCAATAGTGTCAGCATTTTGCCAATATTGGCGCGGTGTGATGGGTGTCTTTTACGGCGCACCAGGGCAAGCGTTGGTTATGCAAGCATGCGCTGGCGGTGCGGATTGTCGTGAGCGGAGGGAGCAGATACTTCGAGTAGCAAAGGCTACTTCTTTATTATCTTAAATACATCCCCTGTCTCCACCTTCATCCAGTAGATGCCTTCTGGCAAATTCCGTAGGTCTACCCTGGTTGTCGCTCCAATTGTTATGCGTAATACAGGTTTGCCTTGGATGTCACTGATTATTGCGTTACTTCCAATTAGCTTTGGATTCTCAGTTGAGATGTCAATATAAGAGGATGCCGGCACTGGCGAGAGAGAAAGATCGTGGCGTTGAATCGTGCCAGGTACTGTGAGCATGTTGCCGGTATGGGAAAAGAACCCGGAAAACCCGATTACATTAAAGCTAACTTCCCAACGATTTTCACTTGTGTTCCAGACTATGTTCGAATCATCCGGATCAATAACAACGCTTGCAGGACCGCTTCCTGCCCATCCGGAAAAGGTGCCGGGAAGTCCGCTTGAAGAAGTACCATGCTGCAGTGTGAATCGAAGTGCAGCAATTCCGGTCATGTCGGTTGGACCGGACGGCATGTCCGGATCTGCACCATTATTGAGGTTGTAATCGTCAAAATCAGGCTGGGTATAATAAAGTGTTACGCGAGCAGATGCCGAATTCGGGTTTACAGCGGGCTGAATATCGTAATAGCGTCTTACATATGCCTGTCCACTGTAGCTCGGTGCCGTGGATTGCACATTCACAGAGGCTTTGGCAGACCCGGTCAACGGATTGCTACCAGAGGGTTTAACGGAGGCTATCAACTGGCAGCTTGTATCTACGAAGTGAGTAGAGTAGCCGATTATCACATTTTGAGTTACACTGCTGGCAGATGCCGCGATGTTATTGCTCCCTTCCTGATAGATTGCGTGTTTGTTTTCGGCTGGTATGCCTACGATAAGGGAGTGCGTCAAGGAATCATATGCTTCCCCCATCGAGCCACTGCCGGGTCCCATGCCAACTACACTATTGCAAGTTGTGATAACGCCATGTGTTCCCCCGTTTGCACGTCCCCAGGTTACCGCACCGGCCTGCGCTTTGCTACCATTATCCCACAAAGGACTGTGAACTGCGTAATTACCATTGGGGAGCGGGTCAATGAAAAGTCCTATCCAGTCCTCTGTTTGAGTGCCTACCAAAGCATTTGCAGCTGAGACCAATCCGGAAGTGCCATTAGTTCCATTTCCCCAACTTACCGCGCCAGCGTCAGCTATTGAACCATTGTCCCAATACATACTTCCCGCGATATAATTGCCATCGCTCAGCGCTTTGACACTAGTCAAACCAAACTTATCATCCGCAGTACTTCCCACAAGAGAATTGAATGCCGATACTTTTGCAGCAGTGGCCCCGGTTCCACTACACCAGGTAACAGCTCCTGCGTTGGGGGCAGAAACATTAGTCCAAGTGGGACTATTGACAACATAATTCCCGTTGGTAAGCGGTATAACCCCAAAGCTTCCAACTTGGTCGAAATTAGTAGCGCCAACAAGCGAATTTGAATCAGTGACGCGGCCACTTGTAGCCTTAGTTCCATCGCACCACGTAACAGCACCTATAAATACGTGCGCACTATCGCGCCATGAAGGACTGCAAACCACAAAATTGCCATTGGTCAGCGCTACAGCACCGCCTTCGCCTACCATTGCATAACCGGTTTTGCCAAGAAGGGAATTTGTGGGGGCGACAAGTCCTGTAGTTCCGGTTGTGCCATTGCCCCAGGTAACTGCGCCACCGGCTGACAAGCCAATTGCTGCATAAGACCAATGGGGGCTGCACACCGCATAATTGCCATTGCTGAGGGCAGTAACACCGCCATAGCCCACTTGCTGGGCCATTGTATCGCCGATTAGCGAATTAGTCTGTGAGATTGATCCGACCCTTCCGGCAGATGCGCTGCACCATGTGACGGCACCGGCATCCGCACCTTTGCTATATTTCCAGGACGGGCTATTGACTACGAAGTTGCCATTTGTAAGGACGGTAACACCGCCGCTACCAACCATACTTCCTGATGAATCACCCACAAGTGAGTTAGCCGGAGAAATTGTGCCTGTCATACCCGTACTTCCGTTGGCCCAGGTCACTGCCCCTGCGATGAACTGACCATTACTGGCAAATGCACAGCTATTGACTACATAATTGCCATTGGGGAGTGCAATGACGCCACATGACCCAACCCTATCCGACGGATGTGTTCCAACCAGTGAATTCGATACGGAAACAGCGCCTGAAATACCGGCTGTTCCACTGCCCCAGGTGGCCGCTCCTGCCAGCCCGGTAATCCCATTCGCCCAACTGGTGCTTCGCACTACATAATTTCCATTCGCCAGTGCTACTACGCCACTATCAGCTACATAGTCATTTGCTGTGCTACCTACCAGGGAGTTCGAAGCGCTTACTACGCCTGCTGTGCCTGCGCTGCCATTGCACCAGGTGGCGGCACCCCGGCCATTGTTCCAGTTTGAGCTGACAACAACATAATTGCCATTAGCGAGGATGGTAATGCCGCCATTGCCAACCCTATCGTAGTAAGAGGAGCCGACGATTGAATTTGACGCAGAGATAACTCCGCTTGTGCCACTGAAGCCATTGCCCCAGGTTACAGCGCCGAAATCCTGCCCGGCCCCATACCAATATGAACTGACAACAACGTAGTTGCCGTTGGGCAGTGGAATAACACCACCCTGACCAACCAGGCTATTTGCTCCGGAGCTGACAAGAGAGTTGGATGCTGAAACTACTCCGGATACTCCCGTTGTTCCACTGCCCCAGGTAACGGCTCCCGCATCTGAGGCACTGCCATTGGTCCAATTCAGGCTAATGACAACGAAGTTTCCATTAATGAGTGGCACAACTCCCCAGTTTCCTACATGATCATTCGTATGGCTACCCCTTAGGGTGCTAATGAGGGCGTGTGTGCTGCCGTTGTATAGATATACAGCTCCGGCAGCCGTGGCCGCGCCATTGTCATACCATGGATCCGTCACCACGTAATTACCATTGCGGAGTGTCGTCACTGAATATCCATAAGAGCCGCTGTTGGTGGGACCGTTGATTGTCTTCACCTGCGCAATAGTTGTCAGCGACATCAGGAAAGAAAGAATAACAAGTGCTGTTCGTTGCATAATGGTGGGGGTAGTGCGGATATTACCTGATGGAGCGAGGTGAGCGCCTACGTAATATTAACATTCAAAATAGAAGAAGCAACAGTTTCAAGAACATGTGGCTGCTATTTGAGGTGTATCACAGGGGTACGCGTGTGCTCATGCGTCAGAAAGTAATGTACAGGATTTGTTGCCTGAGAGACGGTAGAATGGGACACGAAACGCGACGGTAGACGGTGTGAGCGGTAGATTGTAGACCAGCCCACTTAGACGGAGTCTAAGCTTAACTACAATCTGGTATGTGTTGGGGGTCGAAAAGGGACTAAGCTCATCGGAGATGTCATGTAACGAATATAATGTGGCATTTGGTGGTGTTCCTATAGCAAAGGTGCGCGCCCACTGCGCCAAACTGTGGCGTAGTGAAGGGAATTGGCTTAATAATGGTTGGACAATGGCTGGATAAAGGTTAAGTGGGAGTATGTATATGGTTAGTATAAGGTTAGTATAAGGTTAGTATAAGGATAGGACATAGTAAGGAGATATTCAGGCCGCGTCTGCCGTCGTTGTGTCCTATGACCAGCGAGTACGCGCCGCTACGAATACAGTAGCAGGAATGCAGTTCAACCTGGTTACTTTTTGCTATCCAGGCAGCACTGGCCTGGAGTAAGGAGAACAAGGAGCATTGTCGGAGCTTAGTGGGCGAGGGCCTGATTAGTTCGTACTTTTAGAAACATGAAAGCAATGCTGCAATTTGCCCGGCGCATATTCTGGGATGTGGATTATGATGGAATTGACTGGGATGCAAAGGCTGCATTTGTAATTGAGCGCGTATTCGAGCGTGGCGACGTGGAGGATATCCGGGCTTGCAGGCGATACTATGGTGATGAGGTGGTACGTGAAACCTTACTAAGGGCAAAATACCTACCCATAGAAAAGCTCTACCTTGCCAGCGCGGTGTTTGATGCGCCGCTTAGTGATTTTAAATGTTACCAACTCAGGCGGTTGAACCCAGGACTCTATCCTTACTAAAGGAACTGCAGGCCATGCCTGAGCTTTCAGGCTTTCATCTTGTAGGCGGTACTGCTCTTGCCTTCAGATATGAGCATCGTCTTTCAGTTGACTTAGACTTATTCTGCATCGAGCCAAGAGATTTCAGTGAAATCAGAGAAGCACTTTTCGCGCGATTTGGACAGGATTTCGTCTATGAAGGAAGGGTAAACCGTGTTGGCATTTTTGCGTTCATTCGTAATGTGAAGGTGGACATTGTCCATTATCCGCATCCCATCATCGAAACACCTGAATATACAGAGGGTATCTCCCTCTATAGTGATGCTGATATTGCAGCTATGAAGGTGAACGCTATTTTGGGTCGTGGTCGTAAGAAAGATTTTTGGGACATGGCCCTTCTGCTAAGCAGGTATTCGTTGCAGCAGATTATCGGATGGCACCGGCGCAAGTTTCCGTCGCAGATGCTACTCATTTCAGTACCCGATGCATTGACATATTTCGCAGACGCTGAAGAGAGCGAAGACCCTGTTTCATTGCAGGGGCAAACATGGACGGGTGTGAAAAAAGTTATTGCGAAGGCAGTGCGAGAGTATTTGACATAAGTACGCATTTACTCGCAAGGGCTAACGTGATTTCCAATGAATCTGCATTGTTAGGCTATAGTAAGACGCCTCCGAGGAAGCAACTAGTTGTCGCCGAAATCAGTCCCTGTCCCGATTGATAGCTGCTTCGGATGCCAGCACCACCATTATCCCAAACACATAACATGCAATATCCAACCACGAAAAAGCACTTCCGAGTACAACGGACGCTATGCGGTTGTGCTGCAGGTTCAGCTTCCTGACGATTCCGAAATACTGGGATACTTCTATGGCAACGGCAAACACAAGCACTCCGGTCGCGACAGGCAATACCGGGTTTCGAAGCACTGCCTGAGCGGCAGCATATATCAGTATTACTACCAGTATATCGCCGATGTAGGGGCGGATGATTTTACCGTGCAGGTAATAAAGTGCTATGCATACCTCTGTTAGAAAGAGGACTAAACCAGTAATGCAATATTGGGGGCGTGTAAGCCGGGAAATAGCGCAAGGAATGACTCATGAACTTCCACCATAACGGGCAGGCAGGCTTGATCTCATTGTTTGGTGAATAGACGCGATTGACTGAAAAATGGCGAGGAAACAGAAATGATATAGGTGCCCTGGGGCAAATAAGAAACATCAACATTTTCCCGGCTGGTGTGTATGGCGCAGGAAGCAAGAAGCCGTCCGTCAATATTAGTTATCGTATAGATGCAATTAGCCGTTGGTAATTGTCCAAAGTCTATTGTAATAATATTCTTTACGGGATTAGGATATACGTCGATTTTGGGTCCTATCCGCTGTATGACTGCCACAACCTGCGCGTCTTGATTATATCGCAGAATGGTTAGGCCATTGCTTTCTCCAGCAACCAGAATTTTGTTGTCCTGCTGTAGTTGGATCATAGAAAGCACATCATTATTTCCGTAGACATCTGTCCTCACTACTCCATTTTTGCCAAATGTTGAATCAAGTCCTAGGCCATTAGGCAATAGCCTTATTAGAACAAAATCTGTGTCATATCCTCCGCACAATAGTCTGCCATCTGGCAGGTATATCATTGACGTAATCCGCTCACATGGCACGTGTGCGAATCCATTTTGCCCATATGAAGAATCAACACTGCTACCATCATCCTTCATGCGGCAGATATAAGTATCTGTCAGTACTCCTCCGATAGACAAGAGCGCCCTCCCATCAGGTTGCCATATTGCAGCTCTACAATAGTCTGCTCTGAACGGATAGGATAAACCAGTATGATTAAGGGTCGTGTCCAACGACCCGTCCGACATATAGCGTTTGAGCATAGCGGCACTATAGCCTTGCGGATTATACCCTATTCCTCCAACTACAATTCGTCCATCAGGCATTACCGCCATTCCTCTCACGAAACTGTGAGGGCTTCCATTGCTTGTATAAATAAACCCGTCTTTTCCAAACGTACTATCGGGTTCGCCGTTCACAGTATATCTAACCAGTTTCGTGTACGAATAGCCATCAATGGAGTCATATGAACCCGATATCAACAGTTTATTGTCCGGTTGTAAGGCAGAACAGTCGAGATAGGCAAACGGTGTAGAGGCCGTACAGCCATTATTAGCATAGCTCGAATCTATCTGACCGTTCTGCTTATATCTTACTACGCTAACATTGTAAGTAACTCCATTAGTCAGAATGAATTTTCCATCTGGCAATAACTGGATGGAACTTGCTCCTCCAGGTTGACTAAATGGCCATCCGGGAACGGTGGTAACCGATCACCTTTACCATTCACCCCAAATGTGCTATCATACGTACCATTGGGAAGGAACCGATAAACCGCACCGCCAGCATCGACAATCTTTCCATCTGGTTGTATTACCAATGCGCCGGCGCCAGCATTTGAATCGAGCACTATACCATGATTGCCAAATGAGGGGTCTAATCCTTGCTTTGTCTGTGCATGCAGAACATGAGCCAGGATAAGAATAGCTAGTGTGATGATTCCCTTCACAGCCAAAATTTCAACAAACCTACCTACAACATATAGAAATCCCATATGTCGACCTAACGCCACGGTATATTACGGCCGCGGGCAGTGAATGATTGATTCTGCAGTCCTGAAGACTGCGTGCCGCTGCTGCCAAGTCTGAAGACGTTGGCAGAACTTGCCTAGACTAAGGCGAACCGGGTTCCGCTTTTAGAATAGCTAAGTCTGCGCTATTGAGTTTTGCGGTGAACATCAGACTCAAAGTATAGCATATGTTGTGAGCAGGCAACTAAGATAGACCGATTGGTTGCCGCGGCAGTAAAGAGACATTTTCCAAAAGCAAGTACGGATAATGCTATGTAATCCCTCACAGGATTATTATGTTTGAGGAAGGTGAAACCTAAAAGAGGACTTTCATGAGGGCAGCTGGATTAATGACATCAATTGCTTTAATGCTTTTGTATATGTCATGCACCCACCATGCAAATAGTGACCACCGTCCCATTAAACCAGTAGCAGTAATTGATAAAAAGATTTTGGAGGGCTTTGATGTAGCGAGATGGAATTATTACTGCTATTATTCTGCACTCGGCCGGCATATTGTTGACAAACCTCTTGAGTCGTATGACTTGCATCCGACGATATTCGATTTGGAAATGGCAAGCTACAAGGTGAATGGCGACTCAATTACCTACCTTGTTCGCAGACGATTTGTTAGTTCAAAGTACCCCTGCGTTGAAGTCCGAGACAGCTTAGAAATGGCCGTTAATACCGCAAACAATTCTCTTTGTTACATCAAGGAGTCTGGACGAGACTTGATCATAAAAACCACCTTCGAGAACAACGTTCGTATTGATAGCGGTGCAGCAAAGGAAATTGATTCATTTCTCCGAATGCACCTCAAAGAGGTTAACCCGTGGTTCAGAAACGAAGTGAAGGCGAGGCATTTTCTAGAGAATCGCCATAGAAAATGATACCTGTCGCCCACAGAGTAATATAGTATATAGTTACCGGTTCCCTACAGGAGCCTTTAATAATTTGGCAGGATGAAATGGCTTGTTACAACCCTATTGCTTCTTGCTCTATTCAACGGAGTTTGGATAATCAGCTTATATAAGTCAAGAGACATAAGCCATCACCTAGACGGTGACAATAATGATGCAATGTATCATGCGATAATCCTGAACGATCAAATTAAGCGCTCACCACTACCTCTCAACGATTCAGTTAGAAAGGTTGCTGACAGCCTTAAAACTTGCATAGGTAAGGAGATAACTAAAGCACAGGCAGCAGGCATAGAACTCATGGTATATAGTTCGCTTGAAAGAATCGCCATGATCGGAACAGGCATCGGAGTTATTGCTGTTGTGATCGTACTATTATTCTTAAAGCGAGGTCAAACCAACCATCCTGTCAGTTAGGTGTAGGATGGTATACTCACCGGAGAACAGGGCTTTTTAACGCCGGCATTTTTGTGTCGCCGAAATCAGTCCCTGTTCCGGTTGACAGCTGCTTCGGATGCCAGAACCACCATTATCCCGACCACATAACATGAGATATCCAACCACGAAAAAGAGCTTCCGAGTACAACGGACGCTATCCGGTGTGCTGCAAGTTCAGCTTCCTGACGATTCCGAAATACTGCGATACTTCAATGGCAAGGGCAAACACAAGCACCCCGGTCGCGATAGGCAACACCGGGCCTCGAAGCACTGCCTGAGCGGCGGCATATATCAGTATCACTACCAGTATATCGCCGATATAGGGGCGGATGATTTTGTCGTGCAGGTAAAGTGCTATGCATAGCTCTGTCAGAAAGAGGACTAAACCAGTAATGCAATATTGGGGGCGGATAAGCCGGGAAATAGCGCGCAAGGAATGACTCATGAACTTCCACCACAACGCCATAAGGTAACAAGACCGTGTGTCGACAGAACACCCAACAATGGCAACACTGTGCATGCCACAAGGAGCAATGCATATGGATTGCAAATCCTGTGCTGCAACGGGTAGCCAATACTCATTGGCTTGCAATTTAGAGACTGTAGCCGCAGGCTACAGGATAATCGAACGAAGGCGCAGCCTTCGCTCAACTACCATCTGATATATGATTCGTTCGCGTATGATCTTGTAGGATAGGCTACGTGGAACGGGGATGAAGACTGGATTGCTGATCAACTTCGGAGGCCGGAGCCTTGAGTTCAAGCGATTGATGAATAAGAAGCTTAGTCTGAACCAGAATTCGCAGAATTAGAGAATGGCCGTAATTGAGTATTGTCTGAACCGGAATTCAGTTGCATTTGTCTGAACCGGAATTCAGTTGCATTTGTCTGAACCGGAATTCACTGAATGGGGGAATTACCGAAATTCAGTTGCATTTGCCTGAACCGGAATTCACAGAATTAGAGAATGGCCATAATTCAGCTGCATTCGGGTAATTCTGCAATTCGACGAATTCAGGTTCAGACAAGTGTGAGAAGGACCCTACTACAATGTGGTATGTTGGGTGCGGAGACGATACAATGGGGAGATTGCCGGCCGGCTCAGCTTAGACGGAGTCCAAGTTTAACTACGATCTGGTATGTGGTGCGGCATAAGGAACTAAGCTCACCGGGAGTGCTAACCGATTGATTTAAGGTCTTATCTTGGCGTCATGCTGGATACATTCCTGCAGCACCTGCGCAGCATACATCCCGTTTCCGATGGACTGGAAGCTGTAATCCGCAACCTGGAAATCATTGAAGCGCCGAAAGGCACCTTGCTATTGCGCGAGGGCCAGCGGGAGGACTTCGCCTGGATTGTGCTTAAAGGGCTGCTGCGCTCTTACTATATTAAGGACGATGAAGAGATATGCTCCCGCTTTAATGCTGAAGATCAGATCGTTCTTTCGGTAACATCATTCTACAACCGCACGCCTGGCTATGAGTTCGTAGAAACCCTAGAGGATTGCATACTTGCCCGTGCCCACTACGACACGCTGCAACAGATATATAAAGACTTCCCCGAGTTTAATTTTCACGTCCGTGTGCTAACAGAATATTACTTCACATTGAGCGAGCAACGCCTGTTTCTCCTGCGTCGTCAGAGTGCGGAAGAACGTTACCGCTACTTTATGATGCATTATCCCGAATGGCTGCAACGTGTGCCGCTAAAGTATGTTGCTACTTTCCTGGGAATGAATCTGGAGACATTAAGCAGGATCCGGAAAAAGATTAGCGCTAAGTGAGAATTTGACTTTTGTCAAATGCTTTCTGAAATGCGCTGCTGAGATTCGTGCCGAATAAGCACGGTAATCTATTTGATGAAATCTATCCGCTTGATGCTCCTGGGGCTGTTATGCACCGCAAGCGCCTGTTACGAACGCCATACAGAGCCACGTGAACCATTTACCCTGAGCGGTCACGTGAGCGATTGCACGACGGGCAGGCCTATTGAAGGTGCGGCAATCTATATCGAGGCATCTGAAAAGCCTAGCATGGGCTTCTTTGGAATCACCAAATCTGATGGAGGCAACGGTGTTACCGATGCGAATGGTGACTTTGCAATTATTCCTTACGCCTATTCCTGGACGTACGAATACAATATCACTGCCATCAAGGAGGGATTCAACTCTGATGGAGTGACTGCGTATAAAGAAGATATTCAGGCATCGGGCGCCAGGGTCTTTAGTGTAGACAGCCTTTGCCTGAATCAATAACCCTACTGTACTATTATGCATCGCTTTCTGCATTATCTCATCCTACTGTTATCAGGCTGGCCAGCCCTGGCCTTCAGTCAACACAAGCCATCGCCGATTTTCTTGTACCTGGAAGGTGGCGTTGGCCTAGGCAGCGTTACCCAAGGCAGTATTGAGCTCAACTGTCTGTTTAAAACGCATCACCAGATAAGCGTTGGCTATGCGGCCTATTCCCGAAAAGCAACTACACCGTCTGACTACGATGGCAGCGGGCTGTTTGGCACTACTGTACCCCTGGAATATGAAGACGGATATTCCATCTGCTATAGCTACATACTTTATCCAGCCAACCACGCCGTCAACGATCGGCTTCGTTATACTCTTAAGGCCGGCCTGCTTCTAGGCACATACTCGCAACCGGCAAACTTTCATAAGACTGGTGGATGGTTCGGTCCGAACTATGATTACGATGATGTGGAGCAGCCTTCTACTGCTTTTATCTTTCGACCCGGTCTTACCTACGCGCCGTCGCGTGCCTTCGGTGTAAGCGGAGGCCTCTACGCGGTAATCGGTAAGCTAAGTGGAGTCGGCGTATGGGGGAGCATGTCCCTTGGTAAGGTAGGCAGCCACAGGCGCCATCACCGCAAGAGCAAGCATTGATTTATCACTTCTGCGGCCCGTTGCGTGTCCCCGCGGTGGGAACACGCAACGGTTGAAAAAGAAAAGTGGTTTGGGTGTCGCCGATATCAGCCCTTGTTCCGATTGATAGCTGCTTCGGATGCCAGAACCACCGTTATCCCAACCACATAACATGCGATATCCAACCAGGAAAAAGAGCTTCCGAGTACAACGGACGCTATGCGGTTGTCCTGCAGGTTCAGCTTCCTGACGATTCCGAAATACTGCGATACTTCAATGGCGACCGCAAACACAAGCACCCCTGTCGCGACGGGCAAAACCGGGTTTCGAAGGACAGGGAGATGCGCGCCGGGGCAACGGCAATTATTCTTTTTGGAAGGTGCCATTATAAAGCACTTGATCTGCACCGTAGACGGTCATCACGTAAAAGCCGCGTGGGATTTCTGTACCTAGTGTGATTTGCGTTGATGAACCATGGGGTGTAAATGTTTCTGTATAGATTAGCTGGCCGAGCATGTTTGAGATCGTGGCTCGTATCTGGGTGTTGAGTGTATCCGTGTGGTGAAGAGTTAGAATACTTGTAGTGGGGTTGGGGGAAAGATTGAAGGAAGCACTATGAGACAATGGCTGCAACACTTTTGACTGTAGATAATCTTCATAGTAGAATAAGACTCTTGATTCTAGACTATGATGGCCATTGAACACTAAATACCCGTCTTTGCTTGTTGGATTACCCTGATTATTGTAAGTGATGGCTTGAAAGCTTGTATCCCGAGACATGTTGTGATAGGTCACCATAAACGCGGTATCCTTCAGGCCTTTTGCGTTGAGATGATCGGCGCTCACCTGATAATCGCCGATAAAAAACCCTATTGAATCAAAGTCAAGATGCTTATGAAATGTGTATGCCCAAGCCCCGGGAGTGTAGCCGAATGAATCTAGCGAATAAGGGGATAGAAAGCTTTGAGCGTTTGCCAACATGTACTGTTCAGTAAATTGAACCTTAAGACGACCATCAGGATAATATGCATTCGTTATTCTCAACGCGGTATCGAAATGCCCGCTTAATCCTCCGTTCAACGAAATAAAAGTCTGCCAATGTCCCGAAGCATCATAACTAAAATACTCGCAATAGCCAGACCAACCGTTTATGCTGTCATAGACACTATCAGCGAGTAGTCGGCCGTTCACATCATAAGTTAGTCGAGTGCTGCCAAGGGTATCGTAAGAACCAGATTTGTTAGCAACGAGATCGTAAATCTTGTCCGTTCTTGCGCCTGAATAATGTATTGCTTTTCGCCAATTGCTATAAGGCACACCGGCAGTATCGTACTCAACCGCAGTAGCAAAGGACAATTCACCACTGGGGCCATAACCGCATGCGTCAACTAAGTTTAGATGCGCCACGAGTGACGGGTTACCAAGATCGTGGTTGAAATAATACAGCGAGTCATAAAAAACATGCGGGCAATTACTACTGGAATCTACGTTGTTGTAGGGGTACATATTAAAGGCCCAGAATTTAGTGTTCGCCATATGGTAGGGCCAAGTAACATAGTCGACGATATTCTGATCGAACATTGATCTTCCTTTACTTCCATACACAACACGGAAAGAATCGCTTAATACAAATGCACCTGTGCCTACATAAAAAGCTTCAGCAATGAGCCTTTGCTTGGTTACCTGTGAAAAACCGGAAACCGCAATACAGAGGGCCAATAACATCCAGAAGACTGCTTTCATTATCGTATATAACTTACATCGTGAAAGTACACCTCAACCTACCGTCACAGAAATGCCGTCTCATTAGAGACAGCGTTTCAAGGAATACAGTTGGTTGATAAGCCTTGCACGTGCTTCTTGCCCCGGCGTGTCCCCGCGCGTAGGAATGTATGCTTCACTCATTGCGTGGCAACTTTAACTGCGGCGGGAGCGTATTATATACCATGTAGGACGGGCAAGCTGTGAATGATTGAATCGGCAGTAAGAAGACTGCTTGCCACTGCTGCCAATTCTCAAGAGGTTGGCAGAACTAGCCTGGACTAAGGAGAACAGGGCTTTTGAACGCCAGCACTTCGTGTCGCCGAAATCAGTCCCTGTTCCGATTGATAGCTGCTTCGGATGCCAGAACCACCATTATCCCCACCACATAACATGCGATATCCAACCATGAAAAAGAGCTTCCGAGTACAACAGACGCTATCCAGTTGTGCTGCAGGTTCAGCTTCCTGACGATTCCGAAATACTGCGATACTTCAATGGTAACGGCAAACACAAGCACTCCGGTAGCGACAGGCAAAACCGGGTTTCGAAGCACTGCCTGAGCGGCGGCATATATCAGTATCACTACTAGTATATCACCGATATAGGGCCGGATGATTTTATCGTGCAGGTAAAGTGCTATGCATAGCTCTGTCAGAAAGAGGACTAAACCAGTAATGCAATATTGGGGGCGGGTAAGCCGGGAAATACCGCGCAAGGATTGACTCATGAGCTTTCAACATAACGGGCGGGCAGCCTCAATTTATTGCTCAGTTCTGCCGAATCTTAAGACGTTGGTAGAACTAGTCTAGACTAAAGAGAACAGGGCAAATCTACTTTTGCCCAAGAAGCTTTTGCCACCAACTACGCTTGCTTCTTGGTTTGGCTTCATCAGAAGATGAGTGTTCTAATATCTGCGGAAATACTTTACTGTAAATTATCTCTTGCACACTTTTACCTTCTTGTCCAGGCGATGCCGACAGTCTTATTTGTTGAATAGACGATAAATTGTCTGGCTTGTCTATTGGCTGATTTTTCCCCTTACCGTCAGGAAATAAAATGTTTCCTTCGTCTGCACTTGCGTCAAAGAAACCAACTTCATGTTTTTCGGCAAGAGCCTTCATTTTTTCATACGCTTGTTCTGCTAATGACCACGAGAAAGCAGTATATATTATATCCTTCCCAATCGAATAGTCAGTTACAAATTCATTGTCTTCGTCGCCTTCCTTTGCGTAAGGTCCATTTAATGCCGGATATGAGTCATTCATTTCAATGAACCAGCTTTTCAAATTGTCTGATGTAACTGCTGGATCATCATAGCTGTGGGCTTCCGACCATTGTGTTTGATCATGAAACCAGTTTATGAATTCAGGTCTTGTTTTTGGTGCAATGTCGGGTCTAAAGACCATTAAATCGTAGCTCATAGCTCAGAATGCGTCGGGATAAATGTTCTAAGTTTCCGAGGAGTGATCTCGTGTAAAGAATCTGAATGTTTGCCAGCCTTGGCTGATGTTCTTTTGCCTGGCTTTGACCCAGTCACTATTTCTTTACCTCGCCTGCTTTACCATTCGTTCTATTCTTGGGGTTATATCATTAAAATTGAACCCGCCAAAGAGATACGGTAATTCTCTGGGACTTGTGGCCGCCGCTGGATTCTCACGGAGCGAGAAACTCATAGCCTGTACGCCAGCCAGGCTATACGTAATCTTGAATACGCGCAAAGGATTGTCGGACTTTGACATGGTATCGAAGCCTACAAATTTTTGAGACAGCATCTTTCCATACTCTTTTATGTTCCTCCTTATAAAGCCGCATCCCATTTCCTGTCTAAGATCTGGTCTAAACAGCTGGCATACCTTATTCGTGTCGCCATCGTTGTAGCATTTCATGAAAAGTGCCATCGTCCGCTCGTAGTCCTCCTGTGTCTGGGCGGCAACAGCTAAAGGACATATAAGAAGCAGAATGAGGAGGAGCTTTTTCATCATGTAGGATTGAAGAGCTATAAACTTAGAAATTTCTTTTGTCTGATGCAATGGTGTTGGAGCCAGTACAATCAGGAGATTGGAGACTGCTGAAGCTTAGACAGAGTCTAAGCTCAACTACCGTCTGGTATGTGCTGGGTGAGACGAACAGTGATTAAGCTCAGCGGGGAACTGGCTCGGGCAGATATTGAGTGGCTGGCGTCAGTAATCACATCCGTTTGCCAGCAAACGCGCTGACAAGCAGGTTAACCACAAAGACGATTTGCGCCAGGAAGAGCAACGCTGAGACTGTAGAGATTGTAGGGTTTATGGAAATAAACTGCCTGAAGCTTTCCCATGCACTATAGTCATAATAACGCCTTGGCCCGCCGACAACGCCTTCATAATGCATTGGCCAGAATATCACTATTGCACCGCCTGCAGTGCATATAAAATGGAAGACCCCCAGGCTGTAATAGACACGTCGGCCGCTCAGTCTTGGAACGACATAATAGAGGCCGGAAATGATCAGCAGGCAAAATGCCACTGCGATAGCAATGTGGAAATGGGCAATGACGAAATACGTGTCGTGCAAATGGATATCGATCGTTGAATCACCTAGGATTAGCATGTTTATTAGGCCAAAGCATGCCATGATCTCAGCGCCTATTAGAAATAGTTTCGGGAGTGAGAAATATTGTTTCACAATAGCGTGGCTCCAGCGAATGTACGTGTCACTTATTGCCCGCGCCAGTAGGAGCAATGGGCTCAGTAAAACTAGGTTACTGAACATTCAAACCAGTCTCCGATAATGCTGCTGTTATATGACTTCTAAGCCCCTGTTCAATTTTGTTCTTGCCTGCAATAGTATTCTCATAAAAAAGTGTTCTGAATGGCGAGACATCAAAGATGTTCTTACAGATGACAAGTACCAAAGGGGAGAAATAAGTCTGGAACGAAACATTCCAGCACATTGGTTGGGCGCAGAAGGAGACAAGCAGATTGAGGGCCTTCTTTTGAATCCTACTGGCTGTGTTTCCTTGCTGGCCAAACTTCAGGCCGAATTCCACCCGCAGGCCAACTATCAGAGCATGTATGTCTTTTTAGCAGATTACAGTGATGCAGAAAGTGCAAAGGCATTGGCGAAAAAAGCAAATTCTGTAAGTCCAAAGGATTTGTGTTGCTGGCGTTCGCAGAGGACAAGGTCTTCTGCCTGGTTGTGCAGCGTGCGGTCATGGCAAACATGGAAGAAATTGAAACAAGAGAGAGTTTACAGCGGTTTGAAGCACCACTTCGGACAATCATCAAAAGAAATTGACCCATATCGCCCTCATGGCAAATGAGGACGATATGGGTTGGAATGATTGATTCGGCAGTCTGAAGACTGCGTGCCACTGCTGCCAAGTCTGAAGACGTTGGCAGAACTAGCCTAGACTAAGGAGAACAGGAAAGAGGACTAAACCAGTAATGCAATATTGGGGACGGGTAAGCCGGGAAATAGCGCGCAAGGAATGACTCATGAACTTTCACCATAACGGGCGGGGAGCCTCAATTTATTGCTCAGTTTATTAAGGTCAACAGGGGTTGATTATTTTAGTCGTAGGTTGTGACTACCAGCTACTGTAAAAGCTATGACTAGTATTCTTCCACTGTCAGCTATGATGATTCTGATGCTTCTTTCGAGTTGCAATGGTTACTCAAAAGAGACTAAAAAAGTTCCACTAAAGAATGAAGTTGAAGCCAGCACTGGAAGTGCTACGGAACCTCGTGACACCCCTCGGGGATTTGTAAAAAACTACGGTGTGAATGACAACAATAGGTTATTTGTCTTCGTTGGTCAAAAAATATCAGTCGAGCCATTGCCGCGGCAACGATACGCTTTTGACCAAGGCTTTAAGGCAAAGTATTTGGTAATTGAGAAAGTCTTTGGGGATTTTCCATCAGACACTATTGAGTTTGTCGCTTACGACCACTACGGAACACCAGCCTTTTCAAAATACAAACACGTTCTGCTTTTTGTCTCAGCCGACAGCGGCACCTACTATCATCAGAAGTACATGTACAATGATGTCTACAAAACAAAAGACGGCCGGTGGGCCGGTGCATATGCTGTAGGCGATTACCTACACGAGTATAACAAGCAAACAAAAGTGAAGCCGGTAATAATTCACTTTGCTGAACGGGTATGCTATGCACGAAAGATAATTACCGAACAGGGACACACTCTAACTGCAAATTATCCTAAGCCTTATTTCAAAACTGTTGGCGACAGTGCAGTTGCTATTTATGGTAATTACGTACACGACCTTTTCATTCTAAAACGAGACGGATTTCTCACAGCAAGGGAAATATTCAGAAACGGGGAATTGACCAAATGAAAATAACGTTTATGAAGAGTACAAGTGCAGCGAGGAAGCGACTAAGGTCAGTGAGGATCAAGTATGTCAATAATAGGTGCAGTGCCTTGGGGAATTCATTGGCAGCACGAGTGTAGGTCTAAGTAGTTAGTCTGTCAATCGCGCTAATAACAGCATCTGCTCGCTTTTCGAGAAATTTGTCAAACTCATTGTTTTGATAAATGCTTTTTTCTAAGGGCAGCACGTTACTTTCAAGAATGTCATTGAAATTCGATTCCGGAACTAACGAAAAGAAATAATCTCTTGGCTCCTTTCGAGAGATTCGCTTGTTGGAATCTGCGGGCAAGAAGCAGAAATTTAGGGTGGAGTTGATTTTCTCTGTTGGAAAATGCCGACCCTTTAGGAATGCTTGCGGGAATACATGATGGTATTCTTTTCTATTGTACTCTGACAACGCTTGGCCTAAGTCGATTGCTGAGTTCTTTACAAGATCAAGCGGGTTAGACTGAGCCATAAGAAGTAAAAAGGCTCTTGTTACAGAATTTGATTTCGAAAAGGTCGTTTCTGAAAGCTCAGCCCTCGTTACTGTATATGAGTACGTAGACAGCAAATCATATTGTCCGTTACGAAAGGCGCTAATGGCGTGAATATCTGCATTCATTTTAGACCGCGTCTGTCCTGTAGAGTATCTATTGGAGAAAGCCGTTTTCCAAAACCACTGCCGCAAAGCTTTAAGATGATTAGAGTGGATTTCGCTTGGAATTGAATAGAACTTGGTAATTCCGACCAATTGCTGGATTGACGGCAAAAAATCAGAATGAATGCACTTCAAATCAGTGGATAGAAAATCTATTGCCTTCTTTATTGCTTTTCTGAATAAATCCCAATTGTCTCTTACTTCTTCCCCAGAAAGTTGAAGGATTGCTTCAGTTGTCGTGTCATTTTTTATGACTCCGGAGACGCTTTGTAGCAATATATTGTAGGGAATTTTGCCAAATCCCTTTTCCTCAAGTTCATCGATCAAGTCGTTTGCCGACTCCACAAGGTGAAAATCATCAGTCCAAGTCCAAGCAGTCATCAAATCCAAAGTAGAAAGCCTTGTTCCCGTATTATTAATTCTCTCAAAGATGATTCCGACTTCTTGCTTTGTTCGATACTTGATTGTTACAACGGGTATTTCGTAATTGATGAACTTAGAACATAAATCACTTGCAGCAGAGTGGTACTTACTATTTAAGCGTCCAAGTGCTGGGATCAATTTTGTGGTGTCAATTAGATCCTTTAGAAAAATGACATTTCCTGATTCAGTATTAATCTCCGCTTTCGGTCGAAATGCCTTTGCATCGAAATCGTAGTATATTTCGAATAAGTTCAAATTTGGATTGTATTGATCGGATGACTGATCCTGTTCCGTCTTATCGCTGAACACAGCATAGATAGATGATAATCTTTGCTGACCATCCAATACATAATTCAAAGGATACTCGATTGCTGAGTCTGGGATTTTATACCCAGCAATGTTGCGTGTATACTTGAGTCGTTCTTTAGTATACCATAATAACACACTACCTATAGGATAATTGGCCACAATACTGTCTAATAGGTCAAGTACTTGATTTTGCTTCCAAACATAGGATCTTTGAAATGCTGGAATTCGAATGTCACCAGTGTCAATGCGCTTGATCAATTTATCAATCTTTTCCGACGTTGGCGTGAGTTCTGGCTGCTTGCTCATATGGCGTCTGAGGTTGAGTAGAAAGGTAAATCTACAATTCGTTCTACTGCACTCCGAATTTGCAATCCAAGGCTCTGCCCAGAAGCGTATAAGCCCAATAAACTTACAACCGATAAACAGAGCGTCGCAACGGCAAATTGGGAGTGTGATAAAGCCGAACCAATAATCGTTGAAACGTTGAGTCGTTAAAGCGCGATAGGACCTCAGATGTTATTTGGCATAGAAGCTTATAAGATTCCCTTCGGGAATGACAAAGTCGCTGTGGTATGATGACATGTCAGCCACTTAATTTCTGCCTGTGTGATTAGGGAATCCCTAATTACCCATCACCACATTCCTATACGCATCCCCCAACCAAGGATCCTTCTTCACTCTTTTATCCCATTTCCGAAGCGGGTGGCGGGCAGGGTCCAGTTGGGCGCCGGTGTCCCATGGTTCAAATGCATTGATGATATTGCCCAATCCCGTCGCGGCGAGTTCGGGGTAATGTCTTAGTATGACGGTCTTGAAATCACTCTCATCAATCCACTTCAGGCCTTCGGCAGTATAGGTTTCGGCGTTGTAACAATCGGTATAGAAACGGTCGGCCTGCAGCCTGCGGGTAGCATTCAAAATGAAGATCTGGAACAGGGTTTCGCCAAATCCAAAACCGGTGGGCCTGTTCTTCTGGGATTCTCCTAGTGTGCCAATCATGAGGTCGAGCTTTTCCACGTCTTCCGGCTTATTGCCATACAGCTCCTTTAGATTCTTCAGCACCTCCGGATCGTCGGTAAGGTCTTCAAAAGAGGCGATCGGGTTCATGCCCAATTGCCTGCGGAACTCATTGTAACGTGGTATTCCCCGCTCGCGGGCCCGGGTGATATCTACAGCGCCCATATCATACATAGGGTTGCCTGGTATGCTGAGCTCCTGAAGCATCTTAGGATAGTTATTCAGGACCAGTTGCCCCGGGTGCTGCGTGCCGAATGAATAAAACAGGTCGGACATGGGTACCCTTTTGGTCAGCTTGGCAGAGCCTGCCTGGCGTGTATGCTTGAAGGGTATCTCCTCTATTTCATTATCCTGCCCTACCCTTCTGATATGTAGTGTTTCGGGCAAGAGGGAGTGCAGGCGGTACACCTCGGTAAACTCTTCAGTAAGCGCATAAGGGCATTCATGCTTATCGAGGGGATTGCCTACGACGCCTCCCAGCTCGGGATTACGCACATTGATGCCTGCAAGGGTTTTGCGGTGTGTGCCCGATTGGAAGAGATTGGTGAGTATGCCGTACCAGTTCGCATTTAAGGCCGTGTCCAGTCCCTGGTTGGGAAGGATGGCCGGCGTCCATTCCACGGAATGTATCTTGGCCATTACGGCTGCATTGATAAGGCGGGCCACCTGGAACAGGCGGTTATCATCCATATCAGGGTAGGATGCCTTGAGATGATCGCAAATGGCATTGTGCTCCCTGGTAAATACAGTATGAAGCAGGTTGAGGCCAACCCACCAGTTTCTCACAAAACCGGTTTCTTCCACACCGTTCTTGCCTACAGGAAGGGTGCCGTCAGGGTTTAGTTTTATTTTCCCGTCTATACCGCTGCGCAGCCTGTCGACGGTTTGCTGGTCGCTGCCGTAGATCTGTGATCCGTCCCACCAGTGTGTGACTTCGTTGATGAAGCTGATAGGCGCATTGTCCTTGCCTTGCATGATGGTTGGGTCGGCCTGGGTCTTACCCAGGAACATTTTCGTTTGCCAGAATTTCTTACGGGCGGGATCATCCTCAGCCAGGGGTATTTCAATCATCTCAGTCGACAGATTGCCTCCATGACTTATCCAGTCATGATTCATGAACTGAATCCAGCAGGCGGCCAGCATATTTAAGAAGGGCACCTCCTTCATAGGGCCGTTGCGCGTGAGCAATCTCCTGCTGAGCTCTCTTGGATTAGGAGTTAGTAGCTGGTCGCCTGTTTCGGGTTTTATGGATTCGAACCTTACGTTCCTGGCAAAGCGGGTACCGGCAGCGCCTTCCATTGGATTTTGAAGGTTATTCCAACTGCCATCGGCGGTGCGGTAGTGGGTGACGCCTTCGGGCGGGGTTTGTCCTTCGGGTTGAAAACCGACGAGGCTGCCTTTGGGATAAGTGGTGATGAGGTTTTGACTGTTCAGCTTTTCACGCATGTAGGCGAGCGTGAGAATGCCAAGGGCTAGTGGCCTCCTGTACCAGTTAGTCCATACCCTATCGCGGTAGCCTAATATGCTGCCTACTGCGTGTGCAACGGAACCCATGATGTGGCTGGCAATGCTGCCGGAAGTATTGCCGAGGTAGCGCCGTAGTCTGGTAAACATACCAGGTGCAGGAGTTGGCGGAGGTATTTTTGGCAAGGCTCCCGGAGGTACTACAGGTTTAGCCAGTAGTTTCTCCCGTTCGAAATAATATATGTCTGGGACGGGGGTTGCAATGTCACCGATGATGTTTGCTCTGCAGATCTCGAGCATGTCCTGCCAGTCTTTATTGCCAGGGTCTGTTTTTAGGGCTAGCTCAAATTGCTCGGCAGCGGGTGCGTATTTCTCCTGGTGGAAATAGGCGTAGGCCAGCAGGGCTGTGGTGTTTGCGTCTGGTTGAGGGCTGCCAATTCCTATACCTAGTTCGGCGCCCTTTAGATTCGTGACCTTCTCGTAGTTTCCGGTCAGCAATAGTTGTTCTATTTCCTGGTAGTCTGGCATAAAAACAAATTGAGGAATGAGAGAAAGTTTTGAAAATAGCCTGTGTTTAGGGTGTTAGCTGTATTGGTATTTTGAAATTAGTAAAATAATTATGGGGAATGGATTTTATTTGTGAACTGGATTATACCCAATGAATGCCGAAGCGATCCTGAAATAAATTCAGGATGACGTTGTTGCTAATGTCGGATTGTTAAGAGTAATAGGTTGACTTCTGCCGACAGTCTTGACTGCCCATAACATGTGAGATGGTTCGACTGCGTTCCATTCCGTTCGGGCATTCGCCCTTCACTGCATTACACTCCGCTCACCATGACGGATGTGTGGTATGTGGATGAGGAGTTCTTATAAGCCTACGAGTGCGTCGAACTCTGCTATTAGTGCATCGATTTGGGCTTTGCCATAAATGTTTTCGGCACTTGCTATTGTCTGGTTCTTTAGCAGAGCGTTGAATTGGGTGGGCTGGTTCTTCTTGTATAGAAAATCCATGAAGGCGCCGGCTACGGGGTAAAAGACTTCTTCTGATGCAGACTGTGCACTGCCAGACCAAAAGTCTCTTACGCTCTGGACACTTTGACCCGCAAGGGCTGATTTTGCTGACTCGATCTTGTTATCATTATTCAGATTAAATGCTACTGCAACTCCTTCATTGACGAATCTTGTTATAGCCGTGGGCGGTATTCCCCCACCCCAGTAAGTCAGGACATGCGTCATTTCATGGCCGATGGACTGGTTAGGCCTCACATGGCAAACACACTGCTGTGGCACTGTGAATCCAAGCGAGTGGCCCAACAGTTGCGCTGCCAGCGTCTCATCTGCCCATATGAAGAAGCGTAGCTTTCTCGGCAGTTGCGCTTTGAAAATTGCATTTAGGGTGACGTATGCGGATTCATGCTGATCAACATATTGCTTAGCATAGCCAGACTGTGAGCTGAAGTCCTGGAAGTAGTAAATGATATTGGACTGTTCTATCACAGCCCAGTGTATACCTAGTGTGTCGTAGCTGCCTGTGGGCTGTATACTATTGTCGGAACCATTCTTTTTGAATTGAGCAAATAGCAGGACGCAGGCTAATAGTGCCAGGGTTGTCTTCATAACTGAAAACCGATTACTGCTTAAATCTAGCAAAAAACCATTCGTGTTGCGTGGGGTGTATATTCGTTGTCAATGTACCATGACGCCGGGCCTGGAAGGAAAACTCTGTAGACGAGTATCATCTGCAAAACATAAACTGTGTAACATGAAGTACGCCCTTATTGTACTCTTGATCTTAGTCAATCCGTTGAATAGTGTGGCGCAGAAGCACCAGCTATATACTGACGTAGGCCTCTGCCTTGACTATACGAATCTGGGGCTTTCGGCTACTTACAATTATAATGTCGGCAGGCATATTGGAATTGGAGGGGGTGTGCAGGCTTATGTGTTTCATCCTGCGATCACCAATCCAAGGCAATTCACGCCAGCAGTATTTGCCGATTTCCGGTTTCGCATCCGATCCAAACACATCAGCCAGTATTTTGTTCTTACTGATTTGGGGGTGGACTTTTACAAGCACAGTGATGATTATGTGCGCGAGGGGAACTGGGTCTATACTGTGCCAAACGACAACGGGGTATACTTTGGCCTGGGTATGGGATACTTTCGGCGTATTAGCTCCCGCGGCTGGGGGGCGTATGCAACGCTGAAGATGATTACTAATCTCCACAAGGAAAACCAGCTGCACCTGACCAATAACGAACAGAAGTCGGTGACTATTGGAGATGGTACAGTTGTCGTTTCTGTGGGGTTTAGGTTTGGGGGTGATTCAAAGGGCGGTAATTATCAGAAAGCTTCTGCTGGTAAGTAGTGGGCGGTAGCTGATGCGACGATCAATCCCCACTTTTGCATATGAATTCGCCTTGACATGGTAACTATCGAGACCTTCCGGGAAATGGCGCTGTCGTTTCCCGATGCTGTAGAGCTGCCTCATTTCGACCTACCATCCTTTCGAATAAAGGGAAAGATATTCGCGACTCTTTGGGTAAAGGATAATCGTGCGATGCTAAAGCTCACACCAATCGATCAGTCAGTATTCTGCTCTTTTGATCAACAGATCTTCTTTCCTGTGCCCGGAGCATGGGGCACTAAAAGAGCTACGTTTGTGTAGCTTAGTAAGGTCAGGAAGGATATGCTTCTAGATGCGTTGGGTGTAGCGTATGAAGGTGTTGCATCGCCTAAGCGTAAGTCCAAACAGTAAGTACAGTTGCCGGCATGATTATTCGTTTCGTATATCAAAGAGAAAAGCCGCCTTACGGGGCGGCTTTTGAGTTTCGGGCACTTGTCCTGCGATCAGAAGTTGTGCACGATGTCGTGTGTGTTGGCGGTTACTTGCTGACCTGTTTCCAGGTTGCGTAGTGTTAGGGCTGCGTATACCTCGTCGGTGTTGTCAAAAATGCTGTCATCTTCGTTGAGGGTGCTCGACGGCATCGTGGCGGAGAACAACACATTCTCTACACGACTGGGCGTGGCATCGGGGAAGATTTTAGGGTTGGGATAGTTGAAGAGGGAATCGTCAAAAATGGGATCATCGCCGAGCAGCTTGCAGGTGAGGCGGTAGCGCACACCGTGCTGCATGTTGAAGAGTTCAAACTCCGTGAAGTTCACACGGCAGGTGACGTCCACCCTTACTCGCTTGGCGGGAAGATTTTCCACGATATTGATGGAAGGATTGCTGATGCTTGCCATAGCTATTGGTTTTTGTGATAAAGCGCCTACTCTGTTTCAGGTTTTCGGCATTCCCTGTTGTGTTTCGGTCTCTTGCTAGCGTGGTGAGAAGCACAGGACAAAGATGTGGTTGTGGGGAAGCCGAAAACAATGGTGAAAGAGCCATATCATGCCGCTTGAACACCTATACTTTTTCTCCGTTAAATGACGGATTCTTCATGGCCTATTGACGGTATTCTAAACCAAGGTGGGGCCTAATTCATTCTGTATCAGTACACGAATTTTTTGAGCGACAATAAGGGACTTTCAGAGCTATCGCAAACGGCATTTTTCAACACTACTTTAGCGGCGAAAGCTATCATTCACCATAAACATTTCAACTACCATGAAAAACGCACTCTTAGCCATCAACCTGGTGTTGGTTGCCATCATTGTGATGATGGCCTGCCATCAAAAAGGAACGATAAGACGCGAAAGGGACTCACCAGACTGTCAACGGCTGTGCAGCGACTATTCTACGAGTCTGGAACCTCGGGGCATGATCACCGTACAACAGATCGCAGCGCTTTCGGGTGCTTATGCAGCGGACCCGGGCAAGAGTCTTATCACCAATGGTAACGGGCAAGAGGATGCATTGTCGCTTGTATTTGATCTGGACAAGGTTAAGAATTTCATATGGCTTATTGAGAATGCAACGTGCAAGGCCCGTTGCGATACAAGCGTGAAACTCGGACTCAGATTTTATTACATCAAGTACGATAGAGACAGTATAGGAGCCGATTCAGCCTTGTTCAAGGCAATTGGTGGCAACAATATTAATAAGCATTCCTTGGCGATGGTTCCTGTATATCACAACGAAAGTGACGATATGTGGTATGATTTTGACTACAGAATCGTCGGTAGCCAAGGAACATGCAACTTCGACCAGCCCCCGGTTGGAGGGAAGCCCGGTGCTGGTTTACTTTCTATACAGGCGGACAACCACGGTGGTCTTAGTCCACCACCAGGCCGTGGCACTTATCCGTCGTTACACCAGTAACAGCTTCCCTCAAAGAAATCCAATACAGTGTCTGTTCCCTGGTTCATCATCATTCTTAATATCCTGGAGCTGGTCGCCAGTGCGACCGGCTTCGTTTACTGGAGTAAGATCAGGAGCAGCTATTGGAAATACTTTCCTGCATACCTGGGGCTTTTGTTCGTGACAGAAATGGCTGGGGAGTATTTTCTATTCGTGAGGAATGAGCAGAACATCAGCATTAGTATCTATCGCTTCTTTGGTATTCCTCTGGAATTCCTATTTCTGTTCTGGCTTTTTTATCAGCATTTCTGCAAAAGTGCTATTAAAGCTCTGCCGCTGGTATTTGCTATCATCTACGCTGTAGCCTATCCGGTAGATCTTCTTGTTGTCGGAAAAATGAAGCTACCTTTTGACTCCTTCTCCTATTGTTTAGGCAGCGTCTTTCTATTAATCCTGCTGCTCCTCTTTTTTCTCCGCCTGAGCCGCAGCGATGAAATGCTCGGCTTTAAGACGAGCATAATGTTTTGGGTGTGTACCGGATTGATGATCTTCTATCTTGGTACGCTTCCATTCTACGGTCTGAGGAGCACGCTCTATTATCATTATCGCCATCTTTTCCAAGTACTGTGGTACATTCAGTATGCGCTTAACTACGTGATGTACCTGCTGTTTACTGTCGCTTTTATATGGGGGAAGCCGAAGTAAAAATATTTGTTGTGATGATGGCGGTTGTGATGGTGGTGTTCATCACGGGTATCCTTCTGCTGGTTTTCCAATACCGCAGCCGCAAGCTTCAGTACGAGCAGGAAAAGGCCAATACAGCTAAACAACATCAAATGGAGCTGCTAAGCAACCAGGTGCAAACCCAGCAGGACACCATGCAATACATAGGCAGCGAGTTGCATGACAGTATTACCCAAAAGCTTGGCCTGGCTGCCATCTACTCTCAAAAGCTGGACTTTGAAAACAAGTATCCTGAAATACAGGATCGCTTACTGCACATTAGCGAGATCATCAATACCTCGCTTACCGAACTGCGTGATCTGTCCCGCACGCTTGTCAACACGCAAATAAGAGAGAGCAGCCTGGAAGAGCTGCTGATCGAAGAACAGCGGCGCATTGATGATACCGGCATGTGCAAGGTGGAACTGGAGGTGGATCTGACACGCCCGGTTAATTTCGTGGCAAGGACTTCGCTGCTGCGCGTGATCCAGGAGTTTACTCAAAATAGTCTGAAGCATGCAGAATGCAGCACTATTTGCATTATCGCAAAGGAAGAAGCTGAAGGCCTTTCCATACAACTCTCCGACGACGGGAAGGGCTTTGATCTGCAATATTCCCGCTCGGGCGGCATAGGCATGAACAACATGAAGCGCAGGGTGCGGCAGTTAGGAAGCTCCTTTGACCTGCGCAGCGAACCAGGCAAAGGGACACAACTCCACTTATTAATACCTTTCACCAGCCTGTGAGCAAACAGATGCAGCACACTATTGTCATAGTAGATGATCACTTATTGATCGCGAAGGCCATCACTTCCATCATTGAAGGCTTTAAGGGTTATGAAGTGCTCTATGAATGCGAGAACGGGAAGGAGCTGATAGAGCGGTTTGCAGACAAACGCAACATTCCAGACATTGTGCTGCTGGACATCTCAATGCCCGAAATGGACGGCAAGGAGACTGCGCTTTGGTTGAGGGAAAATCACCCCGCAGTACTAGTGATGGCACTTACCATGCAGGGAGATGATGATTCCCTCATCAGCATGATCAAGAGTGGGGCCAAAGGTTACCTGCATAAGAACATTCATCCACGGGAATTAGAGAAGGCTTTACAAATGCTTGTCCAAAATAAGATATACTATCCCGATTGGGCCACCAGCCGCGTATTCCGCGCCATAGCTCATGAAGACACCGAACAGACACCGGATGTACTCATTTCAGAGCGGGAAAAAGAATTTCTTAGGTATGCCTGCACAGAGCTTACCTACAAGCAGATTGGCGAGAAGATGTTTTGCAGTGCCCGTACAGTAGAGAGCTATAGAGATTCCCTGTTTGAAAAGCTTGGGCTGAAGACACGGGTCGGGCTGGCGTTGTATGCAGTGAAGGCAGGGCTGCATACGCTATAATTCCAGGAGCGCAACACTACATATAGCAAGATTCGACAGCCATTGGTAACAGCAGTGAGAACTTGGCGAGCAGCCCACCCTTAACAGAGCAAGCTCAGGCCGTTCCAAATAGTTTTTTGGCAGGAATATGTATGGATAGACAACGCATTCCAAAGACCTTTAGAACGCCAACAATAGCTGGAATCCCGCCCCAAATTACACATCGGCATACGTGGTATTCTTGGAAAACAAATTTGCAAACCCCTAGGTCAATGTTGTATATTACAGTGAGCGGAAAAGAGACGGATTAACTGATTTGCAATAGGTTATTTCGCCGCTTCTTGCTCCTGAAGTTCTTATTAAGTTGGATTTGGCCGCGTGTCTGTAGGTGAGGCGAGGTGGCCATCTTAAAATCATGTTGGATAGCGTTGGATGGAGTTGGATAGCGTTAGAGAAGTTGGAAAGGTTAGAGTAATTGGAAAAGTTGGAGTTGGAAATGTTGGAGTAGTTGGAAAGGTTGAGTACAGAAAATGAAGGAATGAAGAATTAAAGAATGAGAGAATAATTGGGATAATCATTCATGATTTTTCATTCTCGATTTTCCATTTGTATTTTGGCACGCTTTCCGATGACTACTACATTAAGAACACTCTTTACTGTGACCTGTCTGGTAGCCGGCTTGTCCTCGTGTAATCATCGGGAGTCGGCTGAGGGTAAAGCAGCGGCTAGTGATTCTACGGAGCGGCAGTATGTGCGGGTGGCGGGTAAGGATCCTTTGCGACTGCTCACGGACAGGCCGTTTAACCTGGAGACGCCTCTGAAGTATTTCCTGTATGACCTGACGCCTAATGAAGCATTCTTTGTTAGGTGGCATCTATCGGGGTTACCGACGGCGGTTGATACCAACACCTTCCGACTGCATGTGGCGGGGGATGTAAGCAGACCACTGTCACTGTCAATGGACGAGCTCAGGACAAAATTTAAACCTGTGAAGATGGTGGCGCTGTGCGCATGTGCCGGCAATGCCAGGAGCACCTTTAAACCCAGGGTGGCTGGTGCGCAATGGGTGAACGGGGGTATGGGCAATGCTGAGTGGACGGGAGTGCTGTTGAAAGATGTATTAAACATGGCCGGCGTAAAGGGCGGGGCCAAGGCTATATCCTTTAATGGTCTCGATGCACCGCCGCTGAATACCGTGCCTGACTTTGAGAAGGCGCTTGCCGTGCCACACGCTATGGATGGGGAGGTGATGATAGCCTATGAGATGAACGGGAAGCCAATTCCCCTACTCAACGGTTTTCCTCTGAAGCTGGTGGTGCCGGGGTGGTATGCAACGTACTGGGTAGGGATGCTAAGCGATATCACCGTGCATGCCGATACCTTCAAGGGCTATTGGATGGATAAGGCTTACCTGATACCGAAAAACTCAGCATACGGTAATGAAAAGCCAGACTCGCTGTCAGCCGCTATGGAGCCGATCAATAAGATGGACGTGCGTTCCATATTTGTGGTTCCCGAACCGGGGAGTGTTGTGGAACAAGGCAAGGCGCAGCATGTCGAGGGGCTGGCCTTTGATGGTGGTGACGGCATCGTGAAGGTGGAACTGAGCAGCGACAGGGGAAAGACGTGGCATGATGCGCGCCTGAATCCATCGCTTGGCAAATACTCGTGGCGAAGGTGGAACTATGAGTATACACCTGCGGCAGGGGACACAGCGCTATGGGTGAAGGCGACAAATGCAACTGGTGACTCGCAGCCATGGCACCAGTGGAATAGAAGCGGGTATATGAGAAATGAAATAGAAATGCTCCCAATAAAAGTGAAGCATGAAAAGTAGCCTGATACTTCTTATCCTTAGCCTCTTGATCTGGGCTTCCTGTAGCGAGCAGGAGCAAGAAGTGCAGGCGGCTGCCCCGCATACTGATTCCATAGACATATCGGAGGTGGTAGTTGCGCTACCTGAAGGAAAGGGCAAGGAAGAAGTGGAAAAGAGTTGCGTGCCCTGCCATTCGCTACGCTACGTGCAGATGCAGCCTGAAATGACCAGGAAGAGTTGGGATAAGATTGTTACGAAGATGATCGTCAACTTCGGTGCCCCTGTGAAGGATTCTGTTACTGCTGCTGAGATTGTAGACTACCTGGTGGCGATAAAGGGGAAAAAGTGAATAGTGAATAGTGAATAGTGAATAGTGAATAGTGAATAGTGAATAGTGAATAGTGAATAGTGAATAGTGAATAGTGAATGTACTTATGAAGATTGAGGTTGTACGGCGTGATATAACCGCTATGGAGGTGGATGCTATTGTGAATGCTGCCAATAGTAGCCTGTTGGGAGGTGGTGGTGTAGATGGCGCCATTCATAGGGGCGGGGGGCCAGCTATACTTGAGGAGTGTATTCAGATACGAGCGCGGCAGGGCGGGTGTGCTACAGGTGAGGCTGTGATTACTACTGCGGGCAACCTGCCTGCAAAGTATGTAATACACACTGTAGGGCCGGTATGGGATAACAACAGGCAGGAAGAGAAAGAGCAGCTATTGGCAAACTGCTACACGAACTCTCTAAAGCTGGCACTGGAGCATGATGTAAAGACCATTGCCTTCCCGAATATCAGTACCGGTATCTATCATTTCCCTAAAGCAGAGGCAGCGGCTGTAGCCGTAAACGCAGTTCAGAGCTTTCCAAATGCTGACGCATTTGAACGCATCATTTTCGTGTGTTACGATGAGGAGAACTACCGGACCTATCAGCAACTACTGCAATAGGAATATTATTCAATAGGCTTCGCTATCCGGGATTTATCTGTCACATCACCCAGTCTGGATGGCGTTAAATCGCCACGAGCACCAGCTGGCGGCTTTAGCCATACTACCCTTGTATCGTAATTCTGCACGTCATCGGAGGCCGGCATGCGCGATACAGAATAGTGGATAGTATTAGTGCCCGCCCTGTCTGAGATAAAACGGAAGACAACTATTCCATTGTCTGGTACCGTAACTGTGAAGTTGGATATTTTGGTTTCATTATTATGGGCAATCTCCACATCAGGGTACAGCAAAACCATCATTCGCTGCAGTTTCTTGTCAGCAGTGGCTGTAATAGTGATTTTGTCGCCCTTTGCAAATGCGAAGGCTACCTCTGCATAGCCGCCAACGCCGGGCACTGTTTTCAGGTTGCCCGAGCCTACCGTTACGGAACTGACCGCACCAGCTGCAAATGGGAGCATTAATAATACGAGTATGAGTAGTCGTTTCATAGCATTGTCGGTTTACTTATTGGAGCATTTGTAAAGTTATGCCACGGGGTTAATGTGCTAATATGCTAATGTGCTAATGGTTTGCTTTGAGTGGTGAGATGTCACGGGGTGAGCGTCACTCGGACTGGTCATTAGCGGGGTATTGCAAAAACGAGGTTTAAGCAATATCTTTGAGAGAGTCCGATAATCACGGTATTAAAAGCGTTAATGAGTAAGTCAAAAGAAAGTTTCAACAAAAAAGAAAAGGAAAAGCTCCGGGCAAAGAAGCGCAAGGAGAAGGAAGAGAAGATGGAGGAAAGGCGGAATAATGCGTCAAAGGGTAAAAGCCTTGACGATATGCTCGCCTATATAGATGAGAATGGAAATATCTCATCTACCCCACCCGATCCCAGCAAAATGGTGAGCATTAATTATGAGGATATACAGTTGGGTGCTGCGCCGGTAAGGGACGATCTGCAGGATGAGCTGCACACCGGAACGCTTGAGTCCTTCTTTGAAGACAAAGGATTTGGATTTATCAGGGATGCCCGCAGTGCGGACACTGTCTTTGTCCATATCAACAACATGTCTGAGGATATTGCTAAGGGCGACAAGGTCACCTTCCAGACAGAGAAGACTGCCAGGGGATTGAACGCCACAGATGTAAAGAAGGCGTCCTAACTTGCCGCCATGGCTGATTACGGAGCTGTAGGCGGGGGCATACTGCTGGGGTTATTTATGGCTATATCGGTAGGGCCGACCCTGTTTGCCGTGATCCGTTACAGTATGAATCATAGCTGGAAGAGTGGTGTGGCGTTTGTGCTTGGTGTTTCCGTGTCAGACATCATGTACGTGACACTGGCCAACATGGCCGCCCCATTCCTCGAAGTACTGCACCGATATGAGCGGGCGCTTGCTTATGGAGGTGGCAGCATACTGATCATCATTGGACTACGTGGCCTGCTTGCTAAATACAAGCCACAGCGGCCTTCACAGAAGCTGGCAACCATAGGTCACGGTCATTACATTAAGATCTTCATGTCGGGCTTCCTGATCAATACGATCAACCCTGGCGTGATTCTCAACTGGTTGACAGCAGTCACAATAATTGCGGCTCATGGTCCCAGCTATCGCTTCGTGTTTTTTGCTACCTGTCTTGGCATTGTGCTCGGCTTCGACTTTTTGAAAGTGCTGCTTGCCGACTCCATCCGTAAGCGCCTGACGCTGCGCATTGTAATGTACCTGAATCGTATATCTGCAGGCATACTCTTTGCATTCGGAGCAATCATCATTACACTCACGCTAATGGGCATAGAACTGAAAACCAAAGAGCCGAAGGAACAGAAGCAAGCCAACGTCGTTCTTCCAGGATCCGCATCTCCGCAAAGAAGATGAACTCAATATTATGTTTAGGTTAAGTTTTGGTAGCGGGGAACAAACCGGCCTGCGCCTATATTGGATTTCAACCCATGGCATGTTTATACTATGCAGCATCCATTAAGTGAGTGAAGGAACATTTGATAGCTTCGCCGCGCAATTCGCATTTCTCACGCTAAATCAGGCTTATGGCATTCGGCTCATTCATGAAGATTTTCATGCCCAAAGACAAGGTATTCTATTCTTTGTTTGAAGAAGTATCGGGCAATCTGAAGCAAATGACCGAACTCTTCGTCAAGGCGCTTAACGAGCCAGATCGGACAGCGCGTGACAGGCAACTCGGAATGCTTGAAGATCTTGAGCATAAGAATGACCAGGTAACGCACAGGATATTCATTCAGCTCGGACAGAACTTCATTACACCCTTTGACCGGGAGGATATCCACACACTTGCCAGCTCCTTGGACGATATAGCGGATTATTTATGGGGCTCTGCCAAGCGCATCGTGAATTACCAGATAGAAGAGATCGACGAGACGATGCAGGAATTTGCCATTGTCATCGACAAGTGTGTAGCAGCCTTGCATGGTGCCATACATGAACTGCGCAATATGCGGCATCTAAACGCCATCACGGAAGCCTGCGTTACAATAAACAAGCTAGAGAATGATGCCGACGACATTTTCGATAAGGCGACAGTGCGGCTGTTCTCGTCGTACAATATATCAGCAGTAGAGCTGGTGAAGCGCAAAGACCTGTATCAGGAGATGGAAATAGTGAGCGACAAATGTGAGGATGCTGCCAATGTGATTGAGTCAATCATTATTAAATACGCTTAATCCTGCAGGCAACAGACTATCCATTTCCTTTATGACGGTACTGCTGATCATCATCATTATTAGCGCGCTGATATTTGACTTTATCAACGGCTTTCATGATGCAGCCAATTCTATAGCGACTGTTGTTTCAACGAAAGTGCTCACGCCATTTCAGGCAGTATTGTGGGCAGCAGTGTTCAACTTTGCGGCCTTCTTCATCTTTAAGGACCATGGCGTAGCGGACTCTATCTCCAAGATTGCTCGTCATCCAGACCTGACCGTGGTAATATCCGGACTAATTGCCGCAATAGCATGGAACCTAATGACATGGTGGTTTGGCATTCCGTCCTCGTCATCTCACACCCTGATTGGCGGTTTTGCGGGTGCAGCAATTGCGGCTGGTGGTTTTGGCGCTATTAACTCTGAGCCTATCATCAAGACAGTAGCCTTCATTGTTCTGGCGCCTCTGATAGGAATGATCATCGCATTCATTATCTCACTCTGGTTTATCCATTCGTTCTCAAAAAGCATACTACCAAAGCTATTCTCACTTGGAATTATTGCTGTGATTGTGGTGCTTATGTGCTATATGATTGAGACGGACCCAACCAAGCTGAAGACCCACTTTGACAACCCTACCCTTAAGATCATATTTGCTTCCCAGAACTTCAAATGGCTGCTATTAGGATTGATCGTAGTTGTCATGGCAGTTGCTACATTGTTCCTCAGCAGGCTATCAAACTCAAGTGCTACTAAGGTATTACGGCGGTTACAGCTCGTATCCTCAGCAGCCTTTTCTATAGGCCACGGCGGTAACGACGCACAGAAGGTAATGGGTATTATTACGGTTGCCATATTGATAAGCCATGGTATAAACCCGCAGAGCGTTAAGATAAATGAGGTAATGCCAATGTGGGTGCCCCTGGCATGCTACACGGCAATATCGCTCGGCACCATGAGCGGAGGTTGGAAGATCATCAAGACAATGGGCACACGCATTACCAAAGTGACGCCATTTGAAGGTGTGGCCGCTGAGACCGCCGGGGCAATTACTCTGTTTGTGACTGAGCAGCTTAAGATTCCTGTGTCTACCACACATACTATTACCGGCTCAATAATAGGTGTGGGGGCTACTAAACGCCTGAGTGCTGTGCGCTGGGGAGTAACAATCAATCTCCTTTGGGCGTGGATACTAACGATTCCCGTCAGCGGTCTGCTTGCCGCAGGGATTTATGCCATAGTGCATTTATTTACTGCGTAACGAGCCTGAGTGGTTGGTTGCAAGGCACCAACCGAGTCATGGACCTGCCTTCATAAAAGCATAATCCGTTGAATAACGGTACTTAACCGTACTTTTGTCGATTGCTTTTTGCGGATGCCCCTGCCCCCTTTTATTAAGTTTGCCTATAACCACGGTACGGAGGAAGTGATTCGACGCGGCAAGCGCATTTTCCATACGCGGGGCGTGCAGTTCATGGATGTGGATCATTTGCTACATCAGGCACGGTTTCGGGTGCGTAACGATCAGTACCACAATTTCTACACAGTTACCGTTACGAGATTCAATGAAGAGAAAGGCATGTCCGTGCGTTGTCAATGCCCATATAACCTTGGCGATATCTGTCGTCATGAGGTTGCGGTGCTGTTCCAGATGAACGAGATGGCAACAGCTGGCTTCTTTGAAGACACAGAGGTCAGCTATGATCAAAATCATACGCTTGTACGCATGCGGGCGGTAAGTGTTGAACTTATCACTGTATTCACTTCACCGGAGTCATTTAGCCTGGCAAAAGAATGGGCAAATGAAAGACGGGTTCGGAATATAGAAACAGCGCAGGAACGTTTGTCGGCAGAAGTGTCTGAGGATGATCACGTGTATACTGTGCAGCTACGCCAGAACGATGAGCGATACTTTGATACATCCTGTCAGTGCGAAGAGACAAGTCATCCCCTATGCAGACATAAAGCGGCGGTATTTCTACAGGTATTGCAGGAACGCGGGCCTTCGTTCTTCAGAACACTGCAGAATTGGGACGCACAGAAGGAGAAGCTGCTGGCTCAGTACGGTTATTCGTTGAAAGACGATCTGACGGGGAAGTTTGAATTCAGCTACACGGAAGGCAGGCCTACACTCAGGTTGCTTGATCCCAGTATTAAAAAGATAGTAGTGCCGGTAAGCGAACCGGAGCCGGCTATGCAGGTGCTGGCGGCTGTTGAAGAAGAGAAGGTAGAGACAAAAACACAGCAGCGCATAGGTATAGTAGCCGATGCCACACGCAAGTTGTTTCCCGGTGTCGAATTCAGATTGGTAGCGGGCGAAGCAGAGGGCGATACTCATAGCTTCAATGGTGGCATTGAGACGTTGGACCTGCAGCAATACATCAGCGTAACGCGCTTCCCCCAGCGCGACCGTGACCTGATAGCAACCGTTCGCAAGCAAAGTCCTGCTGAAACACTGAAGTACCTGAAAAAGACAATGCCGTTTGGCGACCTGTGGGACGATCCGGCAGAAGTATTACGGGAAGATATAAATCCTGAGTTGGGTGATGCGGTATGGGAGTTTCTATTGCCAAGGTATCATCGGCTATTGAGCCAATGGAGCGCGCATCCACTCTGCTTTGTGCATTTGCATGGCGGAGGATTAAGCAGTAGTACGATAACGCCGGTTGCTTTTTCAGCGCTGCATGCAAAGCCTTCCCTGAACGTAGTGCAAGCAGAAGATGGAATTGACATAAAGCTGCAATGGGAAATAGGTAATCAGCGAGTTTCATTTTCAGATGCAACTATGCTTAGTGATGGCCTGGTGATGCAGGCTTTCACACTACATGCACTGCCTGATATCGACGCCGTTAAACTAGCAAGGCTGTTTCTGCCAGTAGGCTCTAAACATATCGAGACGGTTGACTGGCCACAATATCTGAAAGACGAAGTAATGGCCTGGCGCAATACTGTGCCTGTTTACTTCGACGATAGGCTGGTGGAGCAAACCAGTACGGTCAAACCAGAGATGCGCATTTATCTCTCGGAGCGCGAACGCGTGTTGGTGCTGCAACCAGCCTTTGTATATGGCAATGCGGAAATACGCTGGGGCTACAACGGCGATATCACGGTGCCGCACGAAGGTCGGGTGCGTGTGATTCGTCGCCAGCATGACACTGAGGCGGCATTTCTGCAAAGCATCAGAAATCTGCACAGCGACATACAGCGCTCCACTGCGGATCATTTCTTTTATCTGAACTCGGACGCGGTACTTGCCGGCGCATGGTTTTTCCGCTTTATGGATGCTATGCGTGAGCAAGGGGTTGTAGTCACCGGCTTTGAGGGACTTAAGCGACTGCGCATCTCCACATTTAAGCCTAAGACGGAAGTAAAGGTCAGCTCAGGCATTGATTGGTTTGATACTGAGGTAGCCGTGACGTTTGGAGAACAGCGCGTATCTATTGCAGATATCAAGAAAGCACTTGTAGATAAGCGCAGCTTCGTGCCACTGCAGGATGGATCTATAGGCCTGCTGCCTGATGAGTGGTTGAAGAAGTATAGCCTGCTGATTAAGATGGGCGAGGCGCAGGGCGGTAAGCTACGCCTGCGCAAATTCCACTTCTCTGTGCTGGACGCGCTCTTGGCAGAGGTAGATGAAGAGAGTATACAACAGGAGCTGGAGGAGAAGAAAGAGCGATTGTCTGCGATAATTGACCGTGACTACAGCGATATGCAGCCCCCTGCTCAACTGAAGGCAGAGCTTAGACCTTACCAGCATGCAGGATATCAGTGGCTGGCCTTCCTGGAGCAGGCTGGCTGGGGAGGCATACTTGCAGACGACATGGGTCTTGGTAAGACTGTGCAGGCACTCTCCTATCTTCAGCAATATGCCAATGAGCATTCCGGTGCGCGCTTCCTTGTGGTGTGTCCAACTACGCTCATGTACAACTGGGAGGCGGAGATACGGAAGTTCACTCCTGAGTTGCGACACTTTATTCATCACGGGCCGAAGCGAACACACCGGGCTGAGGACTTTGATCCTTATCATGTAATTATCACGACTTACGGAACTATGCGGTCTGATATCCGTTGGCTGAAGGATATCGAGTTCGACTACACTATCCTCGACGAATCGCAGGCTATTAAGAACCCACAGTCGCAGGTGGCTAAAGCTTCTCTGCTCATTCGCGCAAAGCATAAGCTGGCGCTGAGTGGTACGCCGGTGCAGAACAACACTTTCGACTTATACGCGCAGATGAACTTTCTCAATCCCGGCCTGCTTGGCTCACGGGAGTTCTTTGCCAATGAGTTTGCGACGCCGATTGACAAGTTCCGTGAGGAAGAGATAACACAGCAGCTGCGTCAACTGGTATATCCCTTCATGCTGCGCCGCACGAAAGAGCAGGTGGCTAAGGATCTGCCAGAAAAGACAGAGACCATTCTGTATTGCGAGATGGGACCAGAGCAGCGGAAGATATACAACGCCTATCGCAACACCTACAAGGATCAGATATTGGGCATGATCGACGAGCGCGGCATAGAGCGATCTACTTTTCACATCCTGCAGGGGCTTACGCGACTGCGACAGATATGTGACTCGCCGGCTATCCTGAATGAGGAACCAAGGCTGCCCAATCACTCTGTAAAAAGTGAAGAACTGGCCCGGGAGATCGTGGAGAATGTTGGCAATCACAAGGCGCTTGTGTTCTCTCAATTCCTGGGCATGCTGGCTATTATCCGTAAGCAGTTGGAGGAAGAAGGTATTCCTTATGCTTACTTCGATGGCAGCACCTCGGCGCCCGATCGTGAAATAGCCATCCAGGATTTTCAGACGAATGAGGAATGTCGTGTATTCCTGATCTCATTGAAGGCTGGTGGTGTGGGTCTGAATCTTACCGCTGCTGATTATGTGTATCTGGTAGACCCATGGTGGAACCCTGCGGTTGAACAGCAGGCCATTGACCGAACCCACCGCATAGGACAGACCAAGAATATCTTTGCCTACCGGCTTATTTGCAAGGATAGTATTGAAGAGAAGATGCTCATTCTGCAGGAACGGAAACGTGCCCTTGCTGCTGACCTTGTGGCTGATGATAATGCAATGCTCAAGCGCCTGACGCGCGATGACATTGCGTTCCTGCTGAGCTAGGGCGGGCACAAGGCGCCGCCCCTACATCCTGTATCATTGAATTATACTGTGTGAACGCGCATGACTATTTCTGTGCCGTCTTCGCCGTCCACCTTTGTAGTGTGGGACAGGCGCTATACTCCGGGTCTATCTTCAGGTAGTAAGTTGGCAGGCGCTCTGCAATCCATGATTCCATCTTCTCCTGCTCCTTTTGAGCTTTGGCTACGTTCTGAATCTTGCTGTAGTCATCGCGGAGGTTAGCCTTGTGTGGCTCTGTGCGATCCTTTAAGAAAACGATGCGTGTGCTTTGCTCGCCACGAAGCGTCTTGAAGACGTGTGGTTGAGATATACTGCCAGGCTTGAGGCTGTCGATCATTAGTGCAAGCTGTGGGTCCAGCTGATCAACCTCCAGCTGTGTTGCTCCTGTGCGTTGGTCAGATATCATACCGCCTGTCATCTTGCTTTGATCGTCAGTGCTGTATTTGCTTACAGCCTCGCCAAAGTTCATCTTACCTGCTATGATCTGAGCACGGATGCTGTCCAGCTTTTCCATGGCCGCCTTGTAGTCTGCACTGGTGTGCTGAGGCATGATGAGGATGTGGCGTATGTCTATTTGCTCGCCCTTGCGCTGCACCATCTGGATGATATGATAGCCAAACTGTGTTTTTACCACAGGTGACACTTCTCCGTTCTGCAGCTTGAATGCTGCCTGTACAAACTCAGGTGCAAAGCCGCCGTTCCTCGTCACGCCATTATATCTTCCGCCATTGTCCTTGCTACCGGGGTCCTGACTGTAGATGCCTGCCATCGTTTCGAAGTCTGCTCCATCCTTTACGATCTTGTTTCTGACTTCTTCGATATTGGTGCGGGCCAGTTGGTCTAGCTCAGGATTGGTGGATGGGTCTATCACTATCTGGCCCACCTCTACCGTAGCGGGGAAGAATGGCAGGCTATCCTTGGGTATCTTCTGGTAGAATGCCTGCACCTCAGCCGGAGTCACGCGCACATGCTCCAGTATCTTACCGCGCACCTTCTCAGCCATCATCTGCTCCTTGATCACGTCGCGGTAGGTTTCCTTCATTTGGTAGACCGTCTTGCCGCTGGCGGCTTCCAGCTTGTCCTGGCCGCCGTACATCTTAATAAAGTAGCGTATCCGGTTATCGAGTTGTCCTTCTACTTCATCATCACTCACCAATAGGCTGTCCCGCTCTGCCTGCTCTACCAGCATCTTGCCCGATATCATGTCCTGCAGTATCAGGCAGCGCATAGAGTCGTTGAGCACTACACCGGGGTTCTGCTGCTGGGTTTGCTGCTCCATCTGCTCCAGGTCGCTTTGCAACACTATACGGTTGCGGCCCACTACGGCCAATATCTTATCCGCAGATTGTGGCTCCTGGGCGTGCGCAGGGATAAAAAGAAACAGCATCGCGCCCAGGACGGCCAGACGCAGAAAGACAGGAAATTTCATTGAGAATTAGAGAGAAAGCAGTTGACGCAGTTTCAAAAGTAAGATATGCAGGCAGGGAGGGCTGAAAGTCTAAGTCTTTTTAACGTTTCTGCACTTTCAGGAAGATGCTCTTTGAAGGTGAGCCATTATTATATGCATCTGAGGCTGTGGGCTGCAGGGGGTGTTGGGCATAGTAGCTGTCGTAAGCAGGCACGGCTTCCGGGTGGAACTTCACCCAGGCATCGTACTGGGCGGTGTTTTCCGCCCGGCCAAAGAGCCATTCATTGTATGCGTCGAAATGGCCGGCCCGTAACAGATCATCCCAATAGCGGAATAGTGTGAACGGGTATTTAGCAGTGTACGTGGCCATCCAGTCCATAGTGAAGCGCGCGCGCAGCATGGTGAGGTTTTCGGTGGTGATGCCGTCTGCAGTCACCGGGGCAAGGCGCAAGAGGGTCTGTGTTACGGCTTCTTCAAAGTTGCCGGGGACTTCAGCGGATGGATTCTTTCCAAAGCGGGGGACATCGGTAGCGTCGGGTGTGGCGTAGAAGCGCCGGTAGGCAGCTAGTAGCATCTTCCGGGTTTCACCACTGCGGGGGGTGTAGCGCTCCAGGTTTACAAAGATCTCTCCATAGATGATGGTCCACACCGGCTTGCTTGTCTGCATATATATGCGGGCGGCCTCGTAATAGTTGGTATGATAGCCGGGGTCGGCGGCTATGCCTTCCTGCCAGGTCTTCAGTGCGTCTTGCAGCTCATCCTTCTCTTCGTAGTATTTGCCCTTTTCATGATAAAGGAAGCCAGAGCCTGGATATTTCCCGAGGCCTTGATCCAGCAGCTTGCGGGCCTTTTTATCTTCCTTCAATGCGGATTGCACCGCTGAAGCCAGGGCATATGATTGTGCATCTGCCTGCCCGTTCTCTATCAGGGGACTAATGGTGCTTTGCGCGCGCTCGTAATTGCCGGACAAGAGGTATGCATTCGCGAGATCGCGGTAAAGGATGGCCTTACCGGGCGCCAGTGCTATTGCCTGCTGGTAGGATGCGATCGCCTGCTTGAAGTTGCCCGACGACAGAGACGCCTGGGCGCTTTTGTAAAGCGCCTCCACTTCAGGAGACGGCCATGCTTCCTGCGCATGTGCGACAGGCATGAATAATATGAGCAGGGACAGATAAAGAAATACTTTCACGACGGCGCGAAATTAGGAAGCTAAACATAGAGGCAAATGGTAAAAGCCCAAAGGATGCATATTGGCAGAATGTTTTAGCGTTGTGCAGTCAGGCGTCCGCATTGCTGGCATTAGTTACGTCAATGCTTTGCGAAGTGTAGTCATTGGCTCTTAAAGAGACCAGATATTTGTACAAAGTCATGTAATTGCCCCGCCTAGAGGGATAAATGCTTTATAATGATATAGCATTGCTGCAGGTAGACCGCGCTGTTTTTTGACTTGTGGGCTTATTGCTTTAAGAAGAGACGTCATTGCTTCCAAAGCAATGACGTGACTACCGTTAGCAATGACCTTTCTATTAAAAGCAATGACCTCTCCAGTAAAAGCAATGATATGACTACCGTTAGCAATGACGTGACTAGCCAAAGCAATGACATGACTACCCAAAGCAATGACGTGACTAGCCAAAGCAATGACATGACTAGCGTTAGCAATGACGTGACTAACAAAAGCAATGACGTAACTAACGAAAGCAATGAGGTCTCTTGTGAAAGCAATGATGTCTCTACCCTTAGCAATGGCATGACTAATCAAAGCAATGACATCACTAGTTAAAGCAATGATATCTCCAGCAAAAGCAATGAACATACTAGTGGTAACGTCTTTCTGATTCAATTATGAATTCGAATTAGTGTCCTCATCCGGAAGCCGATAATGACCACAGGCAATATCTTTATGCAAAGAAGATCGGGCACGAGAAATAGCATCAAACCCGCCGTATCAAACAAATCACCAGATGAGAATAGCCACTTATAATGTGAATGGCATCAACAGCCGCCTGCCGGTACTACTTCGCTGGCTGGAAGAAACTAAACCCGATGTAGTATGTCTGCAGGAGCTGAAAGCGCCACAGGAGAAAATACCCATGCAGGCTATTGATGATGCAGGCTATCATGCCCTGTGGCATGGACAAAAGAGCTGGAATGGCGTCGCTATTCTGACACGGGACGGTGCAGCCGAGGAACTGTGCAGGGTGCTTCCGGGCGATGAGGAGGACGTTCAGAGCAGGTATATCGAGGCAATGGTGAATGGTGTACTCATTTGCGGGCTATACCTGCCAAATGGAAACCCTGCGCCCGGTCCGAAGTATGATTACAAGCTGCGGTGGATGGAGCGGCTAACCGAGAGGGCCGCAGCACACATAGCGTCCAAAAAGCCGGTGATCATGACTGGCGACTTTAATGTGATACCGACAGGTAAGGATGTGTATAAGCCGGAGCGTTGGGTGAATGATGCATTGTTTAGAGAGGAGACGCGGGAAGCCTTTGAGAGGATAATGGCCCAAGGCTGGACGGATGCGATAAGAAAGTTGCATCCCGATGAGACCATCTTCACGTTCTGGGATTTCTTCCGTGATGCCTACGGGCGGAACGCTGGCTTGCGGATAGACCACTTTCTGCTGAGTCCGCAAGTGGTGGAAAGGCTTAAAGGCGCAGGCGTGGATAAGCATGTGCGGGGTTGGGAGAAGACCAGTGATCATGCTCCGGTATGGATAGAGCTGAAATAGTGAATAATGAACAGTGAACAGAATGCATCGACCGGTGACAGATATCGAGTTCCTGGAATCGCTTCGATTTGAGCCGCTGACCAGGCGCAACTGGAATCAGTTTGTAACGCTCTTTGGTGAGAAAGGTGCCTGCGGTAATTGCTGGTGTATGTATTACCGCCTAAAGAAGGCGGACTTTCAGGAAGGGAAAACGGATAACGGGAACAAGGAAGCAATGAAAGAACTGGTGTGGGAAGACAAGCCCACGGGTGTACTGGCCTTCTATGAGGAACAGCCTATCGCGTGGTGTGCCTTCGCACCGCGCGAGGATTTTATGAAGCTTGAGAACTCAAGAGTGCATAAACGGATAGATGACAAGGCTGTGTGGTCCATACCCTGCACATTCATTGATAAACGATTCAGGAGGATGGGCGTGTCAGTCGCGCTGTTGAAGGGTGTTGTGCAATACGCAAGATCGCAAGGCATAAAGGTGGTGGAAGCCTATCCTACTATACCGACGCAAGAGACATTGCCAGATTCATTTGCCTGGATAGGCTTGTATAAGTCCTTTGAGCGGGCTGGGTTTGAGATTGTAGATCGTACTTCAAAGCATAGGCCGATGGTGCGGTATTATGTCGAGTAATCGACAAGCAGTATGGGCAAATAAAAAGCCGGCTACTGGAGCCGGCTTTTAAGGATATCGTTGCTAAAACTTAGCCCTTAGGGGCTGGAGTAGCAGCCTGAGCAGCAGGAGTTACAGAGCCCTTGATGTATATCTCATAACGCTCCTTGTCAGGAGTGGCGTTGCTCATGATGAATACAGTCTTCTGGAAAGGACCGCTCTTGCCGGCAGTGTGGAAAGTCACCTTGATCGCACCAGTCTTACCAGGCATTACAGGCTCCTCTTTCCAGCACAGTGGGATCCGAAGCTTGGAATTCACGTGACTTGAAGTCGCGGC